>Ga0208195_1000479_pt1 | contig 51612 bp, 46 predicted proteins | sample AD_UKC077_MetaG_FD_184441 | JGI IMG/M metagenome (GOLD analysis project Ga0208195, IMG submission 184441) | Active sludge microbial communities of municipal wastewater-treating anaerobic digesters from USA - AD_UKC077_MetaG (SPAdes) (version 2) | ecosystem: Engineered > Bioreactor > Anaerobic >... | reverse complement strand
GTCAAAATTTTTTCAAAAAATCACCAATTTTTTTTCTCACCAAAAAATTCTTCCTATTGCCTTCCAAATCGCTTTTTTTTCACTACAAAATCTTCTGAAATTTCCTCTAATTTTTCCAAAATCTCTCTAATTTTTCCGAAAATTGGCAAAATTCTCTCCTTTTTTGCCAATTTTCTTATTCTCCCCAGAGCATATTCTCCTCAGAGCAAAGAAAGCCCATGCAGAGCAAAGAAAGCCCATGCATTTCGACGTAATGAGACGTAATATAACGCATTTCTACGAATTTCTACGCATTTCATTTCGAGTTTCCGAGCAACTTTCCACTCCCCAGAGCATATTCCTTTTCCAGAGTAACAGACACTTCCCCAGAATAAGAGTACGAATGTACGAATGCGTTTTACGAATGCGTTTTACGAATGCATTTCTTCCCCAGAGCAACATTGTTTCCCCAGAGCAACATTGTTTCCCCAGAGCAACATTGTTTCCCCAACATTGTTTCCCCAGAGCAACATTGTTTCCCCAGAGCAAGATTGCCTCCCCAGAGCATATTCCTTCCCCAGATAAGTTTTTCTTCCCTAGAGAAATTTTTTCCCCAGAGTAATATTATTTAGTAATATTAAAATTTTTTCCCCAGAGTAATATTATTTAGTAATATTATAATATTAAATATTATATTTAGTAATATTATTTAATATATTAATAAATAATGTTAATATGTTAATATATTAATAAATAATGTTACCAAGCATCATCATCAAAGTTCCAGTCATCGTCATCGTTATCGTCGAAATCATCATCATTATCGGAATCTTCGGAGGTTGTGGGGGAATCATCTTCTGAAGAATCTATAGGTTTTTCTTGTGAGTGTTCTGTGTCATCATCTTGAGAGTCTTGTTGTAGCTCCTCTTCTGCTAATTTTTCTGTTGAAGTTTTGTCCGATGATTCTATTGTTTCGTCAAGTAGATGGTGGTCTTTTTGTTTTTGACGAAGTTCTGCTTTTTCTTTATCTTCTTCTCGTTGGGTTGCTGCGAGTTGTTCATCTTCTAGCCAAGAGTCTTGATTTTCTGGATAGATAATTTTATCTTGCCATGTTAAAAGTGTATAACATTTGGGATTGTTGCACTGTAATCTGTCGTAATCAATAGCAAATTTGCAATTGGGGCAAACAGGAATCCAATTTATTTTGTTTTCCTCGCCACCTTGTCTTTCTTCCCATTGAACTCGTCCAAAGCAACCTGAAAATAAGAGTAGGATGATTAGGACGAATAGTATTTGTATATATTTCATTCTGTTTCTCGTAAATGTTGTAGAAGGGTTGTTATGTATTGATCTAAAACGCCTTTGTTTTTTCGAATGATGTTTTGTGCATTTTGTTTAATTTTTTCTCGTTCTGTTTGATTATTTATTAGTTGTTCGATTGTATTTTGTAATTGTTCTGTATTTTGTATCTGAATCGCAGCATGATTTTGTAAAAGCATTTGTGCTTGGTGGCGGCTATTTTGTATGTGAGAACCGAAAATAGTTGGTTTCCCTAATGCTGCTGATTCTAATAAGTTGTGTCCACCTATATTAGCTAATGTACCACCAATAAAAACTATGGTAGCTAAGTCATATACTTGTGATAATTCTCCGTATGTGTCTAGAATGATGAGTTGTTCGCATTTTTCTTGGGGAAGTTGAGATCGTAATGTATAGGCAATGTTCTTTTTTTGTAGATAGTTTGTTATTTCTGGGATTCGTTGTAGGTGGCGCGGTGCTAGTATAGTTGTGACGTTGTATTTTTGTAAGTATTCATGTATAGGAATGAGCATTTCTTCTTCTGTAGGATGTGTACTTCCAATGACCCAAACGTTGGCTAATGTGCCGTATATTTTTTGTAGTTCGTCTTTTTTTTGTTGTGGTAGTTCAAGGGCTATGTTGTCTAATTTTATGTCACCATATGTTTTTGTTTTTTTAGGTGATGCACCAATGGCAATATATCGTTCTTCATCTTGTTTTGTTTGTGTGTAAATATACACATGCGATAGAACAGTTTTAAAGAACCAACGTAATTTTTTATAGCGTGGAAAGGATTGTTGAGAAAGACGAGCAGAGATAATGCAAGTGGGTATGTTGTTTTTCTTAGTTGTCCAAAGGAAATTAGGCCAAATTTCTGTTTCAAATATAACGACAAGATTTGGTTTTATTTGTTTCAATGCATATTGCATGATGTATGAAATGTCCCAAGGAATATAATGGACGTGCATGTTTTCTGCTTTTTTTAATGCTACTGTATAGCCTCTTGAAGTGCTTGTGGATAAAATAACAGTCATATGCTGTTGTTTTTGCATTTTTTGTATCAGAGGTAAAATGGAGTTGACTTCTCCTAGAGAAGAGGCATGAAACCAAAGAACTGGTTGATGATTTTGTTTTATTTTAGGAAATAGACCTAGGCGATCTTTGATTTCTTGCCATTTTGTTTTATGACGCCAAAAGAATAGTATTTGATATAAAAACCAAAACAGAATAAAAATATGCCAAACAAGTGTATAAATAAATTGGTACATCCATTTCATTATAAGATCCTAAATGAAAATGAGATTAGTTTATGTTTGCAATGTTAAAAGCTCGTTGGATGCGTATTGCTGTTGGAGGATGAGAGTAATAATATCGAGCATATACTGGATGGGGTGTTAAATTAGATAAGTTTTTTTCTTCTAATTTAAATAACATGGTTTTAAATGGTTCTTTGTTACCTGTAAGTTCTAGAGCATAAACATCGGCTTCTGTTTCATATTTCCAACTGAAAAAGTTTGTCAATGGTGAAAGGTAACTGCTGATGATTCCACTAATTATGCTAAGGGAAAGTAATCCCATATATGTACTTTGATTTTGTACAAAAAATATATCATATAGGCGTTGGTCGTGCAGTATTAGTCCTGCAAGAAAAAAGAAAATGAACGAGGAAAATTGAGATAAAAGAAGGCTTTTGAGAATATGGTGTTTTTTGTAATGTCCGATTTCATGAGCTACTACAGTTTCAAGTTCTTCTTCTGAAAAATCTTTGAGCATACTATCATAGAGGACAAGTCTTTTTGTTTTTCCTAATCCTGCAAAATATGCATTAGAATGAACGCTACGTTTGCTTGCATCCATGACAAAAACATTTTTAAGAGGAAAATTTGCTTTTTTGACTAAAGATTCTAAACGAGTACGTAAACTTCCTTCTTCTAATGGCGTAAATTTATTAAAGATTGGTGCGATGAATATTGGATAAATAAAGGAAATGAGTAAACCATAGGAAAAGAAAAGTAACCATACATATATCCACCAATAGGAGCCGATATTTTCTATAAAATAGATGGCTAAAGAAAGCACAGGACATAGTAAAACACAGGAAAGAATAAGACCAATAATTTTATCTTTGATCCATAAACGAACAGTTTGGCGATTAAAACCAAATTTTTCTTCCACTACAAAGTGTGCATAATATGAAAATGGTAAGGAGCATATTTCCATAAAGAGCAAAATGATGCCAAATAAAGCAAGACCTCGTAAAATATTGGATGCAATCCAAGATCTTAATAGAATATCTACGTAATTTAGTAATCCGCTATAAACACAAACAAGGAAAAGAGCTACAAAAAAACATGAAGAGGCAATATGAAATCGATAGTACATAGCGTGATATGCTTTACTTTTTTGAAAAGTTTCCTCACTCACAAAATCTTTGTATAACTCTGGTACAGTTGTATGTTTTTGAATGTAGCGTTGGTTTAAAGATGATAAAAATAAATCAATAAAAAATTTGAGAAAATAAAAAAATAAAAATAATATAAGGAAAAAGTAATTATTCATAAATTATAAGCATTTTAAAAAAATGCGACCTTTCTAAGTTATATTGTTCAATAAAATTAGTTGATAAATTGATATGATAAAATATTATAGCAATTACAAATAAAAAATCAAAAGGAAAGTATGATAGGCGTGATAGGATAATAAATAAAATCAAATCTAAATTATATTGTTCAATAAAATTAGTTGATAAATTGATATGATAAAATATTATAGCAATTATAAATAAAATTAAAAGGAAAGTATGATAGGCGTGATAGGATAATAAATAAAATTAAAAAGAATATGCTACTTGCTATGAAAATAAGAAAAATCAACTAGCAATTTTTATTTTTTTATATACAATACAATGGAGTATGTATATATATTCTATGGATTATTATAATATCTAGGATTATTATAATATCTATTATAGATATTATTTTTAAGGTTTTTTAACAATGTCTGAAGTTCAGCCTTTGATTATATTCATTGCAGCAATATTTACTAATAATATTTTACTGTCAAATTTTTTAGGAATGTGTTCTTTTATTGCCATTTCTAAAACATTAAAAGCTTCTCTGGGTCTTGGTTGTGCAGTTACTTTTGTTATGCTTTTAACAACGCCCCTGAACTGGCTTATTTATTACTATATATTAAAACCATGTGGACTAGAACATCTTCATTTAATTATTTTTATTATGGTCATTGCTGGCATAGTGCAAATTGTGGAAATAGTTATAGAGAGATATAGTCCTTCTCTTCATTTAGCATTAGGGATTTTTCTACCGCTCATCACTGTCAATTGTGCTATTTTAGGTGCATGTCTTTTCAGTATTGTACGGAAATATACATTTATGCAATCATTAGCATATGGAGTAGGTAGTGGGCTTGGTTGGACACTTGCTATTCTCGGGATGGCAGCCATTCGTCAAAAATTACGATTTGCCAATGTACCACAACCACTTCAAGGCATTGGCATTACTATGATTATTACGGGAATCATGGCATTAGCATTCAGCGGATTTGCAGGAGTTGTTTCCATATAATAAGGACAGACAAATGGAATTACTTTTTTTTCTCCAAGTAGGAGGACTTTCAGATTATTTAAATGCAATCGCAGTTTTAGGTGGGCTTGGAGCTATTTTAGGCATTATGATGGCCATTGTAGATGCAACTATTTGCAATTATGGAGAATGCAACATTCTCATTAATAAAGACCAAAAAAAAATAAAAGTCAAAGGCGGAGAAAATCTTCTTTCTACGTTATTCAATAACAAAATTTTTATCCCTTCTGCATGTGGTGGCCAAGGAACTTGTGGATATTGTCGACTTAAAGTTCATCAAGGTGGTGGACCAATTTTACCTATGGAAGAAGGTTTTTTTACAAAACAAGAAATTCGAAATAATTGGCGCCTTTCCTGTCAAGTGAAAGTCAAAAATGATCTAGAAATCGAAATCCCAGAAGAATATTTTTCCATCCAAGAATTTCAAGCTAAGGTTGTTTCAAATCACAATGTTTCTAGCTACATTAAGGAACTTGTACTAGAACTTGTTGAACCCAATAAAATTCAATTTAAAGCTGGACAATACATTCAATTTCATATACCAGCGTACCAAGCCTCGTTTCAGGATTTTGAGATTGATGATCAGTATAAAGATGCATATATACCTTTTCAAAATTTACAAATAAACAATAAGGAAAAAATGACGTATCGTGCTTATTCTATGGCAAGTGCTCCTTATGAAAACAAAAATTTGATGTTAAATGTTCGCATTGCTACACCACCACAAGGTAAAAAATATGCTCCAGGAATTGGATCAACATATATTTTTCAACTTAAACCTAACGATCTTGTTCAGATCAGTGGTCCTTATGGGGATTTTCTCATCAAAGACACTGAAAATGAAATGATGTACATTGGCGGTGGTGCTGGAATGGCACCTCTTCGTTCTCATTTATTTTATTTGCTTAAAGAACAAAAAACAAAACGGAAAATAACATTTTGGTATGGTGCACGTTCTCAGAGAGAAATTTTTTATCAAGATGAGTTTGATCAACTTGTTGAATCAAATAAAAATTTTCAATTTACAATTGCTCTATCTGACAAACAACCAGAAGACACTTGGGATGGACCAGAAGGTTTTATTCATACTGTTTGTGATACACAATATTTACAAAATCATCCTAATCCTGCTAATATTGAATATTATCTATGTGGACCGCAACCTATGATTGACGCAGTAATTGATATGTTGCACAATAAATATAATGTACCAGATTCTATGATTTCATTTGATAAATTTTAAATGGAAATATTTTTTATAATTATATTAAAATTGGAATATTTTTTTAATTATATAATGAATCAATTTCTATGATTTCATTTAATAAATTATAGATTGGGATATTTTTTTAAAAAGTAGCTATTTTTATTTTATTTTAAATAGCTACTTTTTTTATAATTCTAATTTGCCTCCCCAGAGCAACTTTCCCTCCCCAGAGCAAATACACAGAGCAAATCCAATTCCCCAGTGCATAATAACTCCCCAGTGCATAATTCTAATTTGCCTCCCCAGAGCATAATAACTCCCCAGTGCATAATTCTAATTTGCCTCCCCAGAGCATAATAACTCCCAGTGCATAATTCTAATTTGCCTCCCCAGAGCATAATAACTCCCCAGCGCATAATTCTAATTTGCCTCCCCAGAGCAACTTTCCCTCCCCAGAGCAAATCCAACGCCCCAAAGCAAATCCAACGCCCCAAAGCAAATCCCCAGAACAAAGCAAATCCCCAGAACAAAGCAAATCCCCAGAACAAATCCAACGCCCCAAAGCAAATTCAAATTTCCACCCCAGAGCAAAATAAGCCGCACGCATATTCCCCCCACCAGAGCAAAATAACTCCCTAGAGCAAAATAAGCCGCACGCATATTCCCCCCACCAGAGCAAAATAACTCACTAGAGCAAAATAAGCCCACGCATAATGCATTCTAACGTATTCTAACGTAATCTATGCGTTTTCCACCAGAGCAATTTTCCACCCCAGAGCAATCTTTTCTTCCCTATATATCATCAATTTTTCTATATGTCAGCTTATTTTTCTGTATATTATTTATTATTGATTTTTCTGCATGTCAATAATTATAACAAACAGATAGTTTTATATTTTTTACTTTCTAAAATTAAATTAATTTTAGAATACCTCATCTTCATCATCCCACATTTCTTCCATTTCTTCTTCTTCTTCCTCTTCTGTGAGTCCAGCAAGTTTATAGGCAAGTGCAGAATGTTTAATTTCTTGTGCCATTGTTTGAGAATTGATGAGTAGGTCTAAAAAGATCCCTTCTGTCACTATTTCATTGTGGATGCGAATGAATTGTAAGTTGCTAAGTCGTGTGAGAGTAGCACGAAAAGATGTTTTTGTACCAAAATGTTCACCAAATTCTACCCAAAGTTCGCTGATTTTTACAAAAATTTTTTCTTCGTCTTCTGCATTGGGAATATTTTTCTGTTCTATTTCTTCAAAAGATTTTTGTTCAGAAGATGATTGGATTTTTTTTTGTAAATTTTCTAATTGTGTGTTCATTTGACTTTCGCTTGTAATTCGTTTTGGTAAAATAAGTTTAGACCAAAGAATGACAAGCATAGCAATTTCATTATTTCTCATGCCTAGGTTATTAGAATTTTCTAATTCTTCTTGTACTTCTGGCAAAAATCGAACTGCGTAGTATGGGGAATTTGTAGTTGTAATGAGTTCTGTTCCAGTGGATTGTAGACGTTTTTGTACATCGTTCATAAGTTCGTCATCAAATTCTAATTGAGGAAATTCCTGTTTTAAAATATGACCTTCTCTTAGCAAACGCGAACAGATGAGAATAGCATCATTGTGATTGTTCATTATTTTCTTTCTTTTTAAGGATTATTCTTTATATATAATATTTATTTAGTCATAAAATTTTTTATTCTTCTTTTAAATATTTTTAAGAATTATTGTTAATATATTATATTTTCTTTAATATTTTATTTATTATAATGAAATTATGTTCTATTATTTTACTAATTATTTTAAATATTTATTATATATTATATATTTTTTATTAATTTTTATTATTATAGAATAATATTTATAAGTATTATTCTATTAATTTTAAATTATTTTCTTTTTATATTTTTTTAAATTATTTTTCTTTTTTATATATTTAATGATTAATTTAATAATATAATTTATTATATTAAAATGAATATTTATTATTCTTTCAAAAATTAATTTTTTGTATTATATATAAGTTATTTATAGAATATATAATATACTAAAATAATAATCTATTTTTTATTATTTTTTTATTATAATAAAATATTTTTTATTCTTCTTTTTATGATTTTTCTTTTATTTATATCTTCTTTTAATGATTCTTCTTATAATATATATTTTGTATTTTCTTTATTATTCTATTTATTGCAACAAAAAATTCATTGATTCTTCTTTTAAAGTGTTATTCTTCTGCATATGCAACGTTTGCTTTAGTGATTTCTTTTACTGCAGTAAAAGGATCATTGATCATTTCAGTAAATGGTTCTTGTTCAGGATATTCAATCTGTAATTTAGGACACATAGTGCCTTTTTGTGGATTTAGTTGCATGGGAACATCACGACTTTCTAACACAGAAATCATAGAAAATCGGAAACTAGACATATTCCAATTTTCTTTTGGAATAAATTTTTCTAATGTAAATATATTGTTTTTATTTAATGTCTGTTGTATTTCACCTACAAAATTTAAAAAACGACTTTGTTGTAATGGAGTTTCTTGGCTTTCCTTTGCCATTTCTGCTTCGCTCCAAGAACGTCGATCTTTTTGTATTTGTTCTTTTTCTAATTGCCATTCAGTTTCATAGACCATCAATTGTGGAATCATATCTTTGACTTGAATGGGAATGGAAACAGCTTTACGACCAATTTTTGCTAAATCATCTATAGTTGCATTAATTAAATATGTGTTGATGTCATTGTGAGTGAGGGTTTTATCAGCTAAAATAATTTGGCGAGCAACTAAATCGTTTTGTGCTTTTTGGACTTGGGATAGGCGTGCATGGAATCCTGAAAGTTTTTCATGAATTTCTTGTTTTAAACGATAGGAATTATAGTTGTCTGTTGGTAAATTTTCTAAATGTTCGCGCGATTTAATGGCAACGTTAAATTGATTTCGAATCCGTTTATTTAATTTTCGTACTAAGTATTCAGATTTACTTTCCATAGTGGTGACAATGTCATTGTCTACACGAATCAATTCATTTAAAAACATGCGCAAAGTATTTGTTGGATCGTTTTGATACATTTCTAATAGTGTTAATGAAGAAATGCTCGCTCCTAAGGCATCTGCCATATTTTCTTGATGGATTAAAGAAGTGAAAGTACTTAAAATACTTCTGGCAAATACACTCAATTTATAAGTGCCTTCAGAAAATTCTAGCCAAGTGCTTTTACTTAATTGAGCGATTAGTTTTTTACGTACATTTTCTTGAATCCAATGAAATTCTTGAACAATTTCCTGCGGAGTCCACTGTATTTTTTCTGTGTTTTGGTAAAGTGTTAGTAGGATGGCCACTTTAAACCAAAAATCATTTAAACTTGCCCTAGTCAATTCCTTTAATAAGCTAAAAAAACCAGTCCAAGTTTGAGCAGTTTTCAATGCTTCTAAAGATTCTAATTGTGCATTTTCAGAAAGATAATTGAAAATAGTACTGTCTGCCATGCTTTCTTCAGAAGTGTCTAAAACTCTATTTAAGTCTTCCATTTTAAAATTTACCTTTTTTTATCTATTTTTGCAATATACGTACAATCTTTTATGGTAATTAAATGTATTTTTATCTAAAAAACAAGATAATTTTACGATTCTATAAAATAACATTGATGAATATCAAACCAATTGGGAGCGTGTTCTGGGAAAATTTCCTTCCACATTTCTTCACTTTCCATGCAAAGATATAACGGCACATTGCTATAATTTTGAATCCATTGTTTCATTTTTTTATACACATCCACTCGTATTTTTTTAAAATAACGCAATTTTCCATCAAAACTTGGCAAAATTTCACCTAAAAGTACTTGACTATAAGGATGGCGTTGTCGAATAGTATCTCGCAATCCAGGAAAAATACGAAAAATTCCCAGACTAATCCAAGCAATGCTGGAAGCGGGGATTGTTGTAAATAATTGTTCCACTGTTTCTTTATACAAATCTTCCCAACCATCTATAGGAATGATGGGATCAAAATGAAAAGCTACAGAAAAGCCAGCTTGCACGCTTTTTTTTGCTGCCATGAGTCGTTCTTGTAGCGTGGTAGCTTTTCGTTCTTCTTGTTCAATGATAGGAGCAGGATTTAAGGACCAAGCTATAAATACATTGGGTGAGGCTTTGTCTAAAATATTTTCAATGCACATAGATTTTGTTTTTAATTCTAAATGAAGATGATCAAAAGGGGAAAATATATCTATTAATTTGCGAGTAAAGTGGGAAATGGGGTCAAAAATAAGACTATCTGTCATTTCTCCTGTTCCTAAACGCAAAATCTTCCCCATATTTTGCATTTTTTGATTCCATTCCTTTAATTCTTTTTCCATATCTGGAAAATTTACATATAAAATCGGTGAGGAAGTATTTAAAAAGCCTTGCAAAAAGCAATAGGTACATTCTAAAGGACAACCTATTCCAAGGCTTAAATAATGATAGCCACATCGTTTTGTTTCTAAAGAACAAGGACAAGGACGAATAAAAATGCCTCGCTGTTTTCCTATAAATAGAGATTTAGCACCAATGGGATCTTGTGGATATGGCAAAACAAAGGAACGGTCTATTTCTTCTGCAATGCTTTGTATTTCTATGACAGATGCTTTACAGAGATTTAAACATTCTTGTACCCATGGATATTGCAAAACATCTTTTTCTACATAGATTGTATTAAATGTAACAGGATTCATGAAAACCTCTTTTCTTTAATGCATAGTTCTTTGCTTTTATTTCATTGTTTTTTCTGTAAAAAATCAAGTAAAAATCTTATATAAACGTTAAAACGTGCGATTTTGCAACAAAATTGATAGGAAAAATATGCAACAAAAAGAGAATTTGTTTTTTTATAATTTGTTGTTCAGGCTTGATTTTACTTGCTATACAAGGTTGGCATGTAAGTTGCATATCACAAAAACAACAAAAAATAAATAAAATAAATTTATTCTATATCAAAGGAGTTTATTCATGAAACAAATATTTTTATTCCTAATCATTATTTTGTTTGTTCATCCTGCATACAGTTCTGAAACATGGCAAGCTATGAATTCTCAAAAACCAACAACCTACAAAAGCAATGTAGAAAAAATAAATACTACGATTAAAATCAAACTTCACTGGCCTGGCTTTTTCAAAAAATGGAATAGCGAGCAACAAGCATATCAAATTTATACACCAGGATCCTATACATTAAAAACACCAAATGAATTTCAAGTTCCTTTTATTTCTCATCTTATTACAGTCCCAGAAAATACAGAACCAAAATTGTTGATTCAATATTCAAGTACTATAATTTTTGGCGACATGCCTATTGTAAAAAATGCTGACCAACTTATTCAAAATAATGAATTTTATAGCCGTGAAATGGTACTTCGTAATAAATTTCAACCTCGTCACACACCTTTAAAAGTAAATATTCAAAAAATAGGGCATACAGGAGATCAAGATATTTTAAAAATTAATATGTATCCTTTTCAAGTTATAGAAGAGAAACAGCAACTTCTAGTTGCAGAACAAGCAACCATTCAACTTATTTTTCCAAAAAAATATCCTAATATTTTTACAAAATCGATTCCAAAATTATTCAACACACTCATTCAGCCTGTGTCTTGGGAAGAAGACATAGACAATGAAACACAAGATGAACCGTCAGAAGAATACTTAATTATCACGCCGAAGAAATTTGAACAAACATTACAGCCTCTTGTAGAATGGCGGACGCAGGAAGGATTAAAAGTTGTCATCAAAACAACAGAACATATTAAAGCCTCGCAACCATATTTAACAGCAGATCATTTACATAAATATTTGATAAGATATTTTCAGCAAAATGGAAATTTAACATATATCTTATTAGTTGGTGATGTAGAATATATTCCTGTGAAATATAAAAATGGTGATGGAACAGATTTTTACTACAGTTTATTAGATGATCAAGGAGATTTATTTCCAGATGTTTATCTTGGAAGATTTCCTGTCAACACAGAAAGTGAATTAACTGCTATTATTCATAAAACAATTTCTTATGAAAGCACAATGCCTGGGAAAAAAGTAGTATTTGCCTCACATTTTCAAGATGCAGGATTGGACGGTGTTTGCGACAGAGACTATATATATACGAGTGAACTTTTTCAACAATTTTTAACAAAGCGACAATATAATTGCCAAAGAATTTATACAAAAACAGAAGGGACTACTCCTACATATTATAGCAATCGAACTCCTGTTGCTAAAGACATTACATTCAATGGCACTACCCAAGATATTGTGAATGCTATCAATACAGGCGTTGCCTTAATTAATCACAGGGGACATGGAACTGAAACAACTTGGCAAAATCCTTACTTTCACATAAAAGACATTGCAGCATTATATAATAATAAATTTCCCATTCTTTTTAATGTCAACTGTGCTACAGGAAAATTCAATGCAGAAACAGAATCACAATCTAGCGAAACAGCTACAGAAAAAATAAATACAGATAAAGAAAGCCTCAGCGAACAACTTTTAAATACACAACATGGAGTTGTTGCTATCATTGCTCCTACCCAAGAAACTACCTATCCAGTAAACAATATTTTTAATCAAGGACTTATGGGAGGAATTTGGCCAAAAATGTTTCAAGAATGCACTTCTCCAGCTCAGAGACTTGGTCAAGTTTTATATCGAGGAAGAATTAAAGTATTGCGAGAATACGATACAAATGGTTGGCTTGATGAGAGGATTTTAGGGATTTTTCGAAAATACCATATCTTAGGCGATCCTGCACTTCATATACGACAACCGCAATAAAAATAGGAAAATTGTCTATAAAATTTGATGAGAGGATTTTAGGGATTTTTCAAAAATACCATATCTTAGGCGATCCTGCACTTCATATACGATAACCGCAATAAAAATAGGAAAATTGTCTATAAAATAAGAATATTGTATATAAAAAACAGAGATGATTTCACGTTGATTGGAAATCATCTCTGTTTTTTGTGTGTATTTTTTCTATTGAGTTTTTATTTATAATAATATATAATAATTTATTCACTTTATATGTTTTTGTCTTTTATTATATTGTAATGAGTATAGAATGGATAATGTGGAATTCCCTAAAAAAGAGCGTCCCTTAGTACCTAACCAAGAAAAAGTTGAAAAAATAGAGTTTCGAGTGCGTGGTCGAGTTGAAGGAAATCGACTAGATGCGTATTTAAGTAAACGTTTTAATGATTACTCGCGAGCGTATCTTCAAAAGATTATTAAAGCTGGTAATGTTTTGATGGATGGGAAAAAAGCAAAAGCAAGTGATAAAATTAAAGAGGGGCAGACGATTTCTATTGATTTACCAATATTAGAACCTTTACATTTAAAGCCTGAAGAAATGTCTTTAGATATTATTTATGAAGATGAGGATCTAGCAGCTTTAAATAAACCAGCTGATTTAGTAGTTCATCCTTCTCGCGGTCATATGCAGGGGACTTTAGTCAATGGTTTGTTATATCACTTTGAAAATTTATCTGATGAAAATGATGTGTATCGACCTGGAATCGTTCATCGTCTAGATCGCTTTACAAGTGGAATTTTGTTAATTGCAAAAAATAATAAAAGCCATGCTTCGTTAGGGGAGCAGTTTGAAAATCGAACAATTCAAAAACAGTACTTTGCACTCGTAGAAGGGACAATGCGATTTGATCATGGGACTGTTGCTTTACCTCTTGCCATGGATCCTAGAAATAGAGAGCGTATGACTGTTTCTCACGGTGGAAAAGAAGCAATTACAAATTACAAGGTTTTTGCAAAGTATCCTCATTTTACTCTTGTGCATGTTTTTCCTGAAACTGGTCGAACTCATCAAATTCGTGTTCATTTAAAATCGCAAGGTTGTCCAATTGTAGCAGATTCTTTATATGATGCACAACCTATATTGAATTGGGAAAGAATTTTACAGAATGTATCTTCTGTACCAGAATGTCTTTCTCATGTAGAACGTGACACCATTTTTATGGAAAGAACAGCATTACATGCTTGGAGTCTTACCTTTGAACATCCTTCTCGAAAAGAAATGCTTACGTTGCAAGCACCTTTTCCTAAAGATTTTGCAAATACGTTGCAAGTCTTAAATATGTTGTGGCCTTGTAAAAATGTAACACAACTTGTTGCAACATGTGGGAATCAATGCTATGAAAAAATTACATATGGATTTTAATTATATTCGAAATTCAAAAGATATTGCTATAGTGAAACTTTTTGGTGAAGTGGATTTAAGCAATAGTGCTGATTTCTCAAATTTTATAGAGAAAGTTTTTGCAAATCCGTGGAAACAATTAGTGGTAGATTTGGAAAAACTTCCTTATATGAGTAGTACAGGTTTTGGTGTTTTGGCAGGTGCTATTTTACGTGAACAAGAAAAAAGTAATCGAAGAGTCACATTATGCAAAATGCATCCTTCATTACGTAATATTTTTCAAATATTAGGATTTGAAAGTATTTGTCCTATTCATGATAGCATTGAAGAAGCCATTAGAGAACCAAAAAATTTAAAAATTAAAGAAGTTCAAGAAAAGGCACCACCTTTTCAAGTGAAAACTCAAGATCCAGTAGAAGAAACTAGCAATATCGAATTCCCTATAGCTCGTTCTTGTACGCAATGTCATCGTACTAGCAATTTTGCAAGACCTGGGCATTATCGTTGTCCCTATTGTAAATCTATTCATAAAGTGGATGACAAAGGTATACTTCATGTTATCTCGATCCCAGAAAATTTGACAAAAAAGGATGAAGAAACAAAAATTGATGCGGAAGAAATTGAAATCACTCTTCCATCTGATATGGAACACCTTGCTAAATTACGTGATTTTATTTTTTCTTTTGTTGACAATTTTTTTAAAAATCAGACTAGAACTAATATAATGGTGAGTTTAGATGAAGCTTGTGCCAATGCTATTGAATATGGGAATAAGTTTGATCGAACAAAAAAAATCTATCTAAAAATCAGCGTCTATCATGATAAATTGAAGCTCACAGTGAAAGATAGTGGCGTCAAAACTTTTAATCCATCGATTTTATCTTCTGAACTTGACAGAACAAAAGTAAAAGACAAAGGAAGAGGCATGGGGTTAGTCTTAATCAAACAGATGATGGATGAAGTTCAGATTGAGTCTACAGAAACAGAAGGCACTTCTATTTGTATGGTAAAATATTTTGATGAAAAACCATCAAAAAATAAAAATGCTAATAATGATGTAGAAATACAAGATGAATTAGAAGTAAAGAAAACAGAACAAAAACTAGAATTACAAAATACAGTAGAGACAAAAAAAACACTCAGAACACAAAATGAACTAGAAGCAAAGAAAACAGAACAAAAACTAGAATTACAAAATGCAGTAGAGACAAAAAAAACATTCAGAACACAAAATGTAACAAAACCATCTAGTGATAGCATAGCTCCTAATATAGCAAATAAAGATGTGGAAGAAGACTTAACTCCTGATTTTGATATTCCAAGTGCAGAAGAATGTAGAGAAGCGGAAAATTTAGAGATAAATCAATCTAGCGTTGCTACTACTTCTGAAAATTTAAATATAAATCAACTTAGCATTTCTACTACTTCTAAAGTTAATAGTAGTAAGCCTGCAAATTTAAGTGATATAAATCTGCCTAGTGCTGGACAAAATTTACCTAAATTTGATTTGCCTACTATCTCCAACCTAGAAGTATAAAGTATTGTCATGAAAAATAAGTCAACAATTTTATGTATGTGGCTATGTACTATTATTTTAATGTTTTTTAGTTTTTTTAGTAATTATCCTTATAAATTATGGTGGATTTTTAGATTCTGTTTTGTGATAACTGGACAAAGTAGTAAGATATGGTTAAAACAGATTAACTGGCAACAAAGAATACTCTTTTTACTTGTCCATTGTCCTTTAATTTTTCTTTTAGGTTGGTGTGAAGGAATTTCTATCTATAAATTATTATTAGTGGAATTTTGTTTATTTTGTATTATGGAAATTATTTTGTTATGGAAATGGAAAATAAATCTATTTCCTTGGCTTTTTATATGGACAACATTCCCTTTAGTTTTATATTATCTTTATTTAGACTTATGGGGCATTGCTTGTCCATGGTTGCTTTATTTTAGTCTTTTGAGTCCAATTTTTTGGTTATAATAAGTTTGAGTACTTAGAAATAAAAAAATAGAGCAATCATTGGAAATTATCATACATAAAATACATGAAAAATTGCATTGCTATTTTTTTTATGATAGATATACAATCTATTTTTAAGTTATGATAATTGAGTACTTAGTAATAAAAAATAGAGCAATTATTTAGGATTATAATACATGAAACACATAAAAAACTGCGTTGCTACTTTTTTTTATTGTGGATATGCACCCAAAGCACCTGGAACTTTTGGAACTTTAGGTGCGGTCATTCTCTATTTCCTTTTAACAAAGTTTTTTTTTCATACTAATCCAAGCTATACTTTTCCTACTATGTTGATTCTTCTTTTATTAGCATCGATAGGAAATGTATGGATTGGACCATGGGCAGAAAATCATTTTCATAAAAAAGATCCAAAACAAGTAGTCATTGATGAAGTTGCTGGATATTTTTTAACAGTTCTTTTTTTTCAACCTACTTGGGAGCTTATGCTAATTGCATTTTGTTTATTTCGTTTGTTTGATATCACAAAGCCATATCCAATCCATAAAGTAGAAAAACTTCCTCAAGGGTGGGGAATTTTAATGGATGATTTAGTTGCAGCATGTTATGCAATAGTGGTTTTAATTGGTCTATCTTATTTCCAAATTCTAAATATACAATTTATAACTTTTATAAAATAAAGTGGTTTTATCATGAGAGAAGAACAAGATTTTAGAAGAAGACGAGTACAAAGAACAGGACGAACCTCATCACAGAGAAGGAAAAAATTGGCACGAAATATTGAGGTAGATCCTGTAGATCCTGCTAGTACTACGATTTTGGAAAATATGAAACAAATTGGCAATACAAAATTTGTTTCTACAAAATTTCGACCAAAATATACGGTAACTATTAAATTAACATTGATGTTAATTGTTGTCTCTAGTTTATTATGTTTAATGTCTGAATATATGGTATACTCCCATACAATAGAATCTTTGTTAGAAGAAGTTGATCGAAAAGGTGCTATTCTTGTTCAATCCATGACAAAATTAGCTACAGAATATGTGAAAGATTGCCTACATATACAGGAGAGTGAAGAAGATTATACAAAGAAGAACGAACAATTGCAGGAAATTCATACAAGATATACCAATTATTTAAATGAGATGAAATCTTATCCTATGCATGCGTCGCCAATGACTGAAATTGTAAGCATTGCTTTTGTAACAGAAGATAATAAGATTATAGATTTATGCACAAACAGTAGTTCAACAGATGGATTGAATACAGGAAAATACGAAATCAAAGGAAGTGAAGAAACTCTTACTTTGAATATTGATGGTAATCTTTATGAAACAAATATGCAAGTCATCTATGGTCATATATCTAATAGTGAAAGATTTGAAAAAATCCAAGCATATAAAATAAAAGTTAAAATAGAAAGTGAAACTGTTCAAATTATTGTGATGCTTTCTCCTAAAGACATTACTGCTTCAACCACTGCACTTTTTCATAAAATTGCCTTTACTACTATTTTAGCCATTTTATTAGTAATTTGTATTTCTATGATTCTTGCAAAACAATTTACTGCACCCATAGCCCAACTTCTTCATGATATAAATGTTGTTTCAAGTGGTGATTTATCTCATGTTACCAAACCAATTTCTAGAGATGAAATTGGCTTGCTAGCCGATACATTTAATATTTTAACACAAAATTTAAAAAATGCACATGAATCCGAGTTAGAATACCAAGCTCAAGAATATGATCTTATGACTGCGAGAGAAATTCAAAAAAATCTACTTCCCAAATTAATCCCTATTATCCCAGGATATGATATTGGATCTTATTATCAACCCGCAAAAGAAGTAGGTGGTGATTATTATGATATCATTCCCATTGATGACTTCCATGTTGGATTTATTGTAGCAGATGTTTCTGGGAAAAGTGTGCCTGGTTGTGTAATTATGGCAATGACACGTGCATTTTTTCGAACAGAATCAAAATTTCATTTATCTCCTAAAACAGCACTCATTAAAATAAATGAAATCTTAGCAGATGATATAACAGCTGGCTTATTTGTTACTGCTATCTATTGCATTTTGGACGTACGAGATCATAGCATTACTATTTGCTCTGCAGGGCATAATCCAGCTTATATATGGCGTGCTCATCGACAAATGTATGAATTGATAAATTTAAAAGGTATGGCACTTGGCTTAGATAAAGGAAGATTTTTTACTAGAGCTATTAAAGAAGAAAAAATTATACTAAACCCTGGGGATAAATTTGTGATTTATACAGATGGTGTCCCAGAAGCCATGAATCCTCTTGATGAAGAATATACAGAAGATAAATTTTATGCATTGATGTCTCAAGTATCACAACAAACAAAAGCTACCTCACAACAACTCATTGATTATGTCATTAAATCTTTAGAACAATGGCGTTCCACAGCTCTACAAAGTGATGACATTACCATGGTCACTCTTACAAGAAATAGCTAAAATACTTAAGGAATATTACAATGGCTCATTTGAGCATTGATACAAAACGAATTGCTGATGATATTGCCTATATTAAAATTACAGGATCCTTAGATGCCACTACATATGAAAAAATGGAAAAACAATTGGAAGCATTTTTTTCCAATGATTTTTTCAAGCTTATGGTTAATATGGAAGACATTCACTATATTTCAAGTGCAGGAGCAGGAATTTTTATCGCATCTATTGGAACAGCTCAAGATCACGATGGAGATATTATCCTTATAAATCCAAGTGCAGCTGTCCAAGATGTTTTTGAGATCCTAGGATTAGCAGAAATATTTACTTTTGCTAGTAGCATAGAAGAAGCAGAAACATTATTGTCATGACAAATCCTATAATTTCCATTGTAATTCCCACATACAATAGAGCCTATTGTCTAACGCAATGTATAGACTCTATTTATGCACAGACATTTAAAAATTGGGAACTCATAGTTGTTGACGATGGTTCCGAAGATAATACTGCAGAAATTTTAACGCTCTATATTGAAAAAGGTTTGCAATATATAAAACAAAAAAACGCTGGCGTATCTAGTGCTAGAAATAAAGGTTTAGAACATGCAAAAGGTATGTACATTGCTTTTTGCGATTCTGATGATCAATGGATAAAAACAAAATTGCAAATGCAATACAATGCTTTTCAATCAGATCAAAGTATGATTCTTAATTACACAGATGAAATATGGATACGAAACGGAAAACGAGTCAACCAATGCAAACAACATACAAAATATAGTGGGTGGATTTTTGAAAAATGTTTAGATCTATGCATTGTCAGTCCTTCTTCTGTGATGATGCATCGTTCTTTTTTTGAAACTGTAGGAAATTTTGACGAAACATTATTTGCATGCGAAGATTACGACCTTTGGTTGCGAGGTGCTATTTACTATCCGTACCACTTTATCGATAAAGCACTCATTATAAAAACAGGCGGGCATGAAGACCAACTTTCTAGAAAATATTGGGGAATGGATCGATTTCGAGTCCAATCGATTCTCAAATGTTTGCAAAACAAAGATATTTCCAAAGAACAACAAAAAGCAGCAAAAAATAAATTACAAGAAAAATGCAATATTCTTATTCAAGGTGCTCAAAAACGCAATAATATAGAAATTGCAACCTACTATGAAAAAATTTTAGAAACTTGGTTATAATCATTCTAGAAACTTGATAATCTTAGTAGAATTTTGTCTGTAATTTTATATTATAACCCATAAAATTAATAGAATAAAAATTTTCAATGAAAGTAATAGTATATGAAACCAATTTTATTTCATATAGGCAGTTATCCTATTTATGGCTATGGACTCATGTTTGGGCTAGCATTTATAGTCTGTCTATTTATCGGTAAAATACGATTTAAGGAACAAAAATTTTCTGATAACCTTGCCTATGATTTTATCATAATTATTTTACTTGCTAGTCTCATTGGTGCACGTGCCTTTTTTGTTTTTCAACATACTGAATTATTTGACTTTAGTCTGTTTCATATTTTTGAAAAAATTAATCTTTGGGCAATTATTCCTACGTGTTTAGTTGCTGTAGCACTTTATTATAATACAAAATCCATTGAACCAATCACAATTGCATTTATCATAACGATATCCATCAAATATACAAAAACAATGGCAGTACAACTAGGGTATTTTTATATATTTGACTTCCTTTTTTTAGGATGGATTGGTTATTATGCATATAAAAATTACCATCATGCAAAGATAAAATTTTTAGAACAAACAAAGATAAAAAAAATCATCCATATTGGTTTTATTATTCTTTTATTCTTTATCTTGAGTCGTTTTCTACATTGCTATCTTTATTGGGAACAATACGATTGGAGTATGTTTGCATTTTGGCAAAGTGGTCTTGTCTTTTATGGCGGTTTTCTTTTATCATGTATTTGTTTAATTATATACATGTACATTAAAAAATTGCCTTTTTTAAAAATATTGGACATATGTACATTTTGTTTTGTCATTGGTCTTTCTATTGGACGTTTAGGATGTTATTTAAATGGTTGTTGTTATGGACAATCTTGTCCAGATCATACTATCACAGCAGTACAATTCCCAGCAGATTCCATTGTTAGTGAATGTTTCCATTTACGAGGTATCAATATTCAACAACTCCAAAAACAATACTTGCCTTCACAATACCAACATAAGCTTTCAAACCATTCTATTTTGCAAGCCTTAGAAAAACATATGCCTGCTGATACTTATCATCATTTTTTTCGTCCCGTCTATCCTACACAAATATATTCTGCACTCAGTGCAATATTGATATATTTTATCCTTCTTTTATTCCATCCAAGAAGAAAATATGATGGAGAAACATTTTTTTTATTACTTATACTTTACAGTGCTATGCGATTTATTATGGAAACATATAGAGTAGAACCTTTTATTGGAAATACAGGACTTACAATAGCACAATTTGTTTGTATTCCAATATTTATTATTTCTACTACCATCTTTTTAACAAATAGAATCACTCCATTTTTTATAAGGAATAATAAATAAAATCACTCTATTTTTCAAAAGAAATAAACTTAGTGATTGTTATTTTAGCAATTTAGTGATAATCATTGAAAAGATTAGTCATAATCTTAGTATTATAAAAATAGCATCAATAGAGTATGAATTTTAAAAGAAAGTAATCAGTATGAAACCAATTTTATTTCATATAGGCAATTATTCTGTTTATAGCTATGGCTTTATGTTAGGATTAGCATTTGTAGTTTGTCTATTTATTGGTAAATTACGATTTAAGGAACAAAAATTTTCAGATGACCTTGTTTATGACCTTCTTTTAATTATTTTACTTGCTAGTCTCATAGGTGCTCGTGCCTTTTTTGTTTTTCAACATACTGAACTTTTTAATTTTAATTTGTTTAACATTTTTGAAAAAATCAATTTTTTCGCAATTATTCCTACGTGTTTACTTGCTGTAGCAATGTATTATAATACAAAATCTATTCTACCAATCATAATAGCAATGGTCATAACTATAGCCATTAAATATAGAAAAATAATTGCAGTACAACTAGGATCTTTTTATATATTTGATTTCCTTTTCTTAGGATGGATAGTTTACTATGCATATAGAAATTACCATCATGCAAAGACAAAATTCTTAGAACAAACAAAAATCAAGAAAATCATTCATATTAGTTTTATAATTCTTTCATTCTTTATAATGAGTCGTTTTCTACATTGCTACCTTTATTGGGAACAATACGATTGGAGGATGTTTGCATTTTGGCAAAGTGGACTTGTCTTTTATGGTGGTTTTCTTTTATCATTCGTTTGTTTAATTATCTATATGTACATTAAAAAATTGTCTTTTTTTAAAATATTGGACACATGTGCCTTTTGTCTTGTCATTGGTCTTTCCATTGGACGTTTAGGATGTTATTTAACTGGTTGTTGTTATGGGCAATCTTGTCCAGATCATACTATCTTTGCAGTACAATTTCCTGCAAATTCTATTGTTAGTGAAGAATTTCATTTACGAGGTATAAATATTCAACAACTCCAAAAACAATACTTGCCACAAAAATATCAACGTTATCTTCCAAACTTTGTTATTTTGCAAGCCTTAGAACAACATATGCCTGCTGATGCTTATCATCATTTTTTTCGTCCCGTCTACCCTACACAAATATATTCTTCACTCCATGCAATATTGATATATTTTATCCTTCTTTTATTTTATCCAAAAAGAAAATATGATGGTGAAACAGCTTGTTTATTATTTATACTCTATAGTGCTATGCGATTTATCATTGAGACCTATAGAGTAGAACCTTTTATTGGGAATACAGGACTTACAGCGGCACAATTTGTTTGTATTCCAATATTTATCATTTCTACTACCATCTTTTTAACAAATAGAATCACTCCATTTTTACAAGGAATAAAAAATGAGAAAGTTTTCAGATAGGAAATTTATATGGGGAGAATTCATGTTAGGATTTCTAGTTGGTACTATTTTATTAGTAGTTGGATTTTTAATTATTTATTTATACCAATTAGATTACTTACAAAATATCAATAAACGCCTGATCAACATTGAAAATAAATTAGCATCCTATGACAATACTATTCCTATATCTCAGAAACATAGCAATGAAGAACTTGAGGAAGACTATCAAAAACTTCCAGAACAATATCATGACTTAAGAAAAGACAATGAAGAAAAATAAGAAATAATATACCCATGGTCAAAAAGATTCTAATGAAAAAAATATTGTATCGTATATTACAGTAGAAACAATCCTTTTAAAATAATCTGTCTTCAACAACAGAATTAGCAAAGCAGGGTATTCACGTGGCTCAATTCATTATTATGGATGCATCAAATTTACAAGAAATTCAAGAAAATATCAATCTCCATGATGGAGATATTATCGGAAGTAGTGCTAATTGTAAAATCAGACTACCATCTACTCAAATTGCATCACAACATGCTAAAATACAAATACATAATGACGTAGCATCTATGTCAACATTAGATTCTATGAATAAATTTTGCATTAATGGAGAAGAAGTAGAGAATGCAGTATTGAGTCATGGCGATATTGTCAATATAGGTGACTATACATTTTTATACAATGATGACACAACTGAAATTCAAAATTCCAATGCCATAGACGATACCTTGGAAGCAAAAATAGAATCACGCCTTCAATACTACAAAAATACAAAACACATATTAGACACACTTCATGTACGAAATAAAACAGAACGTCGCCTTTCTATATTATATAAAGTTGCCAATACATTGAGTGAAAGTCGTGAACTTAAAAGTTTAATTAATAGTTTACTACAAATACTTTTAAGTGAATTTTCAGCAGATCGAGCTATTATTGTACTGTACGACAGTTCACGAGAAAAATTAACTGCAGCAGGCGGACTTAGCCAAGCTGGTGAAATTATCAATCCTAAAGTAAGCGGTAGTATTGTTCGAGAAGTATTTCAAACAAAAGAATCCTTACTTTGTGAAAATATCATGAATGATGAACGATTCAATGCTCAAGAAAGTATTATTTCCTACAACATTCTATCTGTAATTTGTGCTCCTCTTATTCGCAATAAAGAAATTTTGGGCATCATTCAATTAGATTCACATATACGAGGGAAATTTAAGACAGACGATCTAGAACTACTCACACAAATTGCACTTCAAGCATCCATTGTTTTAGAAAATGCTCAATACTACCAAGCAAAACAACTATTTCAACAAAATTTACTTGCTGTATCAGATGCTACTAAAAAAATTTCTTCATATTTATGTCAAGATCTAATTTTACAAGATGCAACATACTATGCAGCTCAAATTTTCAATACAAGCCGCTGTTTCTTATTTTTACAAGAAAACAACACATTAAAAATTGCCTCAGCCAATGGAATTGAAAAAGAAAAAATACGCACTATTCCCATTCCTCACACTATTAAGAATATCCTAAAAAATAACCAACCCATCTTGTATCAAAAATATGAAAATATGCCAGATGATTTAAAACAAATTGCTAATAACAAAGACTCATTACTTGCAGTTCCTATTTGGAACAATACATCTAATGTACCACCTATGGAAAACACAATTGGTGTCCTTTGCATTATTAATCGAATCAATGCACCTAGTTATAATGAAGAAGATACTCGATTATTAAGCATTTTAGCAGATTGTATTGCTATTGCTCTATCAAATGCTTATTTTTATGAAGAAATCAAACAAAAAGAAAAAGAAATTGCAGAATGGAACCAAGAACTTGAAAAAAGAGTTCAAGAACGAACAGAAGAATTTGAAAAAGTGCAACAAAAACTCGTTCAAACAGAAAAAATGGCAGCAGTTGGTCTATTAGCTTCAGGTATTTCGCATGAATTCAACAACATCTTTGCAAGCATGTATGGATTTGCTCAAATTGCACTTAAAAATGAAAAATACAAAGAAAAACTTGTAAACATCGTCATTGAACAATCTAAACGAGCTTGTGAAATCACAGAACGACTCGTCACTTTTTCTAAACAAAAAGGTGAAACCATGGAATTCATCAATCTACACGATGTTCTAGAAAATGTTTTAACATTAACAGAACCAGCATTGCACAACGAAGGCGTGGAAATTATTAAAAATTATTTTCCAGAATTGCCGAAAACCTACTTAAATGTTGGGAAAATACAACAACTTTTTATGAACGTACTCATTAATGCATGCCATTCTATAGAAAAAAAAGGCACTATCACTATTTCAACAACTTTAACAGAAGATAAACAATGGATTCACATCTCATTTCAGGATACAGGGCAGGGCATTGAACCAGAAAAATTAGACAAGATATTCGAACCCTTTTATACTACAAAAGGATCCTTTGGGGGCGGAAATCTTCCTGGGCAGGGAATTGGACTAACATTATGTTACAACATTGCAAAACAGCATGGAGGTGACATAAACGTTACGAGTAAAGTAGGTCTAGGAAGCAACTTTACTGTTATCTTACCTGTAACAACAACTGTTACAGTACAAAGTTCTATGAAAAAAGAAAACATAAAATTTCAAGGAGTACCACAATCTTCCTTAGAAAAGCGAGCTCTTATTATTGAGAATATAGAATCTGTTCAAGATTTACTTGCCTATGTATTGGAAGATAGAGGCTGGACAGCAAGGAAAGTCCAAGATCCTATTGAGGCTATTGAATTTTGTAAAAAAGAAGAATATGCATACATATTCTTAGATGTACAACATACAGAACAAAGTAATCAACTTAATATATTTGACAAAATAAAACAATTAGTACCTAGTGCAAAGATTATTTTGATCACAGGACAGGCTGTAGACGCTACGCTTATGAAATATGTAGGTCAAGCAGATGGCTATTTAAGAAAACCATTCGACATTGAAGATATTTATCGAGTGTTTGATAAATAAGGAGACATTAGTGCACTACATCAAACGCTACGCTAATAGAAAAATGTATGATTCTACCCTAAAAAAATACATAACATTTGAAGAAATTGAAAAATTTGTACAACAAAATGAATCTATTCAAATCATAGATAATGAAACTAATGAAGATATAACTGCAGCAATATTGTCACAAATCATTGCAAATCGAACAAAAAAACAACAGCGATACTCCTCTTCATTCTTTGCAGAAATCCTACGAAAAGGGAGCGATTCTATGTATGGATATGCAAAAAAAATAGTCCATACTATTGGAGAAACAGCATTATCTATTGAAGAAACTATTACAAAAGAAAATGATCCTAATAAATGGGAAGAACGACTTGATTTTCTTATGCAATTTATTTTAGATAAATTTAACATACCAACTAGAAAAGAATTTCAACAATTAGAAGAAAAATTAACTAAACTAGAAAAAAAAATACAAAAATATTTGCAAAAATAACAAATAAAAAAAAATTTTCTATACTTTTTCAAAAAATTTTGCAATAATAGAGGAACTCAAACATATTTATACAATTTTGTCAATAATCTAACTCAAAGGACAAAATTACAAAAATAAATTTTATACGTTTAAAATTTACATAATCGAAAGAAAGGTTTTTTAACATGTCCATCCACAAAAGTTTACGCGTTGGCTCGACACTAAAACGTTATAGAAACGTTTTAAAAAGAACCGAACGTGTCGTCTTAATGCAAGAAAGAGGCACTTGGAAAGAAGGCGATTCAGTTTATGGTTTACCAAAAATGCGAGCTGGTTTTAAAATGAAAAAATCAAAAGGAAAATCAGCATCTGCAGCCACAACAGGAAAAAAAGGAAAATAATTCCATCTATAAGAACCATCTAGTCAAAAATGCGTAAAACTTTACATCGAAAAAACCCTTAACGAAAAGTTAAGGATATTTTATTTTTATAAAAAAAGCATAAAAACAATAAACTTGGTATTTTTAATGAAAAGGTGAAATCATGTTTGCAGAAAGAGTGAAAGACATTTCCGTGTCAGGAATTCGCAAAGTGTTCGATTTAGCGGCAAAAATTGAAAATCCCGTTAATTTCTCTATTGGACAAGCTGATTACGATGTCCCAGAACCACTAAAACAAGCAGCCATTGAAGCCATTCAAAAAGGGTGTAACAGATACAGTGTGACCCAAGGAATTGAGCCACTAAGAAACCAAGTCCGAGAACATTTATTAAAAACAAGAGAGTATAATCCAGAAAATATTTTTATTACATCTGGTACCTCTGGCGGTCTACTATTGGCTATGTTGGTTCTTATTAATCTAGGAGATGAAGTTTTACTTCCAGATCCATACTTCGTCATGTATAAGAATCTTATTTTACTTACTGGCGGAGTAGTAAAATATTATGACCTGTATCCTGATTTTCAAATTAAACCAGAAAAAATTGAAGAACAAATTACAGACAAAACAAAGTTGATTATTTTAAATAATCCATCCAATCCAACAGGTGCAGTCACACCATTACCTATTCTCAAACAAGTTGCAGAAATTGCTAGAAAACATGACCTCATCATCATTTCCGATGAAATTTATGACGAATTTGTATATGATGGTACATACCATTCTATGGCACCTCTGTATCCTGAAAAAACACTCCTCCTTGCTGGCTATTCCAAAACATATGCAATGCCAGGTTGGCGAATGGGATACGCAGCTGGTCCAAAATCTATCCTAGACAAAATGCTCACACTGCAACAATTTTCTTTTGTCTGTGCTCCTACACCTGCACAATATGCATGTGTGCAAGCTTTTGATCTTGACATGTCTTCTTATATTGAAAGCTATAGAAAAAAGAGAGACATGATCTACAACGGAATTAAAGAAATAGGATACAACGTTCAAAAACCACAAGGCTCTTTTTACATGTTCCCAGAAATACCCAAAAAATACAAAGACGCCGATGAATTCATAAGAGCAGCACTAGACAAAGAAATGCTCATCATTCCTGGCGGTGCATTCAGCCGTACCAACACAAACTTCCGCATTTCCTTTGCAGTGACAGAAGAAACCATTGAACGAGGTCTCAAGATTTTCAAAGAATTACTATAAAATTAAAAAACTTGCGTGTTCTACAAAACACGCAAGTTCCTTTTATTCCTTCCTCTACATAACTTATCTCATAAAATTCATCTTTCACAATGGAAACATTTTTATCCTATCTTTCATACTTATGAAAAAAATATCCTTCCATTATCATTTCTTTATAATGCAAAAATCCATCATCATTTGTTCATAAAGTTTTTCATTGTTATCATATTTTTTTTCTATATCCTGCAAAAATTTTTGGATATCACCTTCATGATTTTGTAGAAACCATTCTATGTGATTTTCAACATATCTATCTCTAATGTTTTTATCATTTAAATCATTAGGAATTCTCACCATTCGTTTATCAGTACTATCAAAACCATTAAAAGGCTCTTCTAATCTTTTTTTTGAAATTTCAATATATTCAGGGTTTATCTCAATTCCAATAAAATTACGATTTAATTGTTGAGAAACTCTTGCAGCAGTTCCACTACCTAAAAAGCAGTCCAAGACAGTATCTCCTTCATTAGAACTTGCTAAGATCATTCTCTCATAAAGAGCTTCTGGCTTTTGAGTTGGATGTTTTTTCCTATTATTATTACAATAATGAACATGGGAAAATTCCCATACATTCCCAGGATTTGCTCCTCTCATATTATTTATGCTTCTATAATATTTTTGTGGAACTCTAACACTATCAAGATTAAAGGTAAAATCATCTGATTTATTAAACATTAAAATATCATCATGTCTTGGGCTAAATCCTTTTTTTTTACCTATACCTTGTGTATAGTGCCAAGTAATCCAAGAATTAAACTTCATGCCCAACTCTTGCTCTAAAATCATATAAAGATAGGAAATATACCTTGTTCCCATAAATATATAAATCGTACCACTTTTTTTCAGTACTCTATATGCTTCCTTAACCCAATTTCTTGTAAATTCTATATAATCATCATGAATTAAATTATCTTTTGTTTTACCATAATCTTTATTGAGATTATAGGGTGGATCTGTGACTACTAAATCTATAGATTTGTCTTCAATATCCTGAATTTTATCTAATACATCGCCTAATAACAGTTGTATTTTTACTCCTTTATCCAGCCCCATCTTTTAGCCTCTCTATACCAATCTTTAAAAGTTCTCCTTGAAGAATGCATATATTTATAATCCAATAATTGACAAAATTCCCAAGTCGTTCTTTCTGTTCGTGTCACATAATGGATATCTTTTATTTGAATTTGTCCGGTCCCAAGTGCAGGGTTGTATGAAATATCTTCAGTAGATATATATTTCAAATCATATGCATTAAAATCTGTAATTTCCATTATTCCTTCAAAAAGTCGTGTAACTTCATTTTTTTTAGAATATACCTTATGTTTTATGCTTAGGATAATAAACATAAAGTCTGGATCTTCAACATAAGCTGTTCTTATTCTACTAAATGATGTTATATTAGGACTTTTCCCAGATGTTTGTATATCTTCAGAAGTTGCTTTAACATCAACATTGCCAGTAATATAATGATTATTTTTTTGAAACTGAAGAATTATATCTGCCATTGCCAATCTTTCTTGAGCTTCAACATTTATTAAATTATATTCGTTGTTAGGATCTTCATTTAAATCACTGAAAACATCAAATGCCCATGCTTCAATCATCGGACCTGCAATTTTATTTATATTTTCTAATGGCAAACCTCTTTTTAAATTAGTATTAATGATTATCCTATTATTCCCCATTTTTTCATTTTTTTCAAGAATAGACTCCATGGCTTGAGTTATATAATCAGAATCTTCTCTATACGTTTTACATTCTAGCGGTTTTTTTAGACTTAATTCTTCATAAGATTTCACTTAATAGCTCCTTTACAATATTATAATGAATCTATAAAAGAGTTTGAATATTATTCCTTTTAAAATATCTAAAAATACTTATTAATATCCTATATATCTAAGCACTAGTTATTTGTCATTAAATTTATGCAACTATCCTGCTTCAGAAGAACTACGAGTAAGTGCAATGAAAAAAAAGCGGTCAAGGTTAAAAAGTTTATTCTCCTAAAAAATTGCTATCACTAAAAATACAAAAACTCCGACGAATTCATAAAAGTTGCACTACTTTAATAACAAGATATTATAATATTTTTTATAGTAATTTTCCATATTTTCTAATGTATATGTTTTTTACTATAGTGGTAATAGATAAATAGAGAAATACTACTGTCAATAAATAGAACCAAAAATCTACTGGCATTGATATAAAATCAAGAGCTACACCGAGTTTTGTATAAGGAATAATAGTTCCTACTGCTACAGTACAACCTGTCACTAAAAACATAGGTAAGGAAGGCTTGCTTTGTAGAAAAGGAATCTTTTTTGTTCTCAAAGTATACAGAACTAAAGTTTGTGTCCATAAAGATACTAAATACCAACCAGTATGAAAGATGGAGATAAAGATAAGCTGTTCATCACCTGTCAAGCTCCTATATCCACTACCTAAAAATTTAGGAATAATAATAATATAAAGGGCAAAGAAAGTCAAAATATCAAATATAGAACTGATAGGCCCAAACCATAGCATAAATCGTCTTACCTCATCAGAATTCAATTTCTGTGGATTTCTTAAATATTTTGGATCCATTTTATCAAAAGGAATCGATAAACAAGAAATATCATAGATGAGATTTAAAAATAAAAGTTGCATAGGTTGCATAGGTAAAAAAGGTAGGAAAATACTTGCAAGCAACACAGAAAAAATATTACCAAAATTAGAAGAAACTGTAATGGTAATATACTTCATAATATTTCCAAAAATTTCTCTTCCGTTTATAACACCTTTTTCTAAAATTCCCAAATCTTTTTCTAATAATATAAGATCAGCTGATTCTTTAGCTATGTCAACAGCATTATCTACAGATATACCAACATCTGCTTCTCTCATTGCAGGCGAGTCATTGATACCATCACCAAGAAAACCAACTGCATGACCAGCTTCACGCATAAGCTTAACTAAGCGAGCTTTTTGAGTAGGATTTAATTTGACAAAAATATTATACTCATTGCTTGCCCTCTTAAGTTCGTTATCATTCATGAATTCGACTTGATCTCCTGTTAAGAAATCATCTGCATCAATTCCTACTTGACGACATACTGCTTGCGTAACATACTGATTGTCTCCTGTTAAGACCTTGACTTGAACTTTTTCTCTAGCCAAAGCTTCAATGGCTTCTTTTGCTCCTTCTTTTGGTGGATCTAAGAAAGCGAGATAACCTATTAAAGTCATGTCACTTTCATCTTTTACAGAAATTTCATCATGACTTAGGACTATTTCTTTTAGTGACAATCCTAATACCCTTAATCCTTTTTTATTTAGACTTTGAACATAATCTAAAGCCTTAATTCTTTGGTCTTCATTTAATTCCTGAGTCTGTCCTTTAATCAATATCTTATTGGTAACATGGAGCATTTCCTCAATCGCTCCTTTAGTAATGAGGAGTTGCCTATGTCCTTTTTGCACAAGGACACTCAATCTTCTTCTTTCAAAATCAAAGGGAATCTCATCTATTTTTTTTGCTACAAGGTCATGGATTGGTAATTCTTTTCTCCCTCTTCGAATAATAGCACGATCAATTACATTCTTAAGACCTGTCTGAAGAGAACTGTTGAAATAAGCAAACTTAAGTACTTCAAAATCTTCTTCCCCACTGCTATTTAAATAATATTCCAAAGAAATATTATCTCGTGTGAGAGTACCAGTTTTGTCTGTGCAAAGTATGTCTATAGCACCAAAATTTTGTATAGCATTCATATCTTTAACAATAGTGCCTTTGTCAGAAAGACGTTTTGCACCTCTTATTAAATTTGAATTTACTATCACAGGCAACATTTCTGGAGTAAGCCCCACAGCAACAGATATACCAAAGAGTAAAGCTTGTATCCAACTACCTGTTGAAAAACCATTCATCAAAATGACAAGGGGAGCAATGACTACCATCAACTTAATGAGAAGATGGGAAGTTGATTCTATTCCTTTTTCAAAATTAGTTTTAATAGGACTGGAATGAAGTTTCTTTGCAATCTCTCCAAAAAGTGTTTCATTAGCTAATCTAACAACAACACCAAGCCCTGTTCCACTCACTACTTCTGTTCCCATATATGCCATATTTTGGAACTCAGTGTCAGCTTGCCCCTTTTTAATTTTACCATTTGCACTTTTTTCAACTAAAATACTTTCACCAGTAAGGGGAGTTTGAGAAATAAACAAATCCTTGCTATCCAAGATTCTAACATCAGCAGGAAGCATGTCGCCAGCCGATAAATGAATAATATCACCTAAAACTATCTCTTCTGTAGGAATTTCTTCAGCTCTACCTTCTCGGATAATGCTAGATGTTACTTCTACCATTTGGTCTAGGTTCTCAATAGAACGTTTTGTTTTTAATTTCTGTACAATTTCTAAAGTAGCACTAACCAAAACCAAACTAACAATAATTACAGCACTTGTTAAATCCTTACTTTCTTTTGCTACAAAAAGATACTCTGTAGTAAAAGCAATACATGCTAGAACTATTAAGACCAATGTAAACGGTGATAAAAATGATTCAAGAATAATTTGTAATACACTTTTTTCCTTCTTATACTTGATTTCATTTCTACCATACTTTTCTTGACGTGTTGGAACTTCGTCAAGTAATAAACCCTTTCTACTTGTCTCTAAAGTTTCTAGAAGTTCTTCACGCGTCATTGTTGCTAAAATATAGTTATTTAATTTCATAACACGTTACCTATTCACCTTTTTATTCATTTGAGGCAACGAAACAGAATGGTTGCTTAAGGTGGGCTCGCCATTCAGATTCGTTATTTTTATTCATACTCTTCTTATCCGGTTGTTCGAGGGGTTCAAAACCGTTTAAAATAGGCGTTTGTGGGCAGTTCATTTCCGTTCCGTCCATGATAATCCGTATGGTTTTTCAATTTTTTCTCCCATTCCACTTCCATTTCCAGTTAAGCATTTTGTTCAAAATAAAGAACTTCATCTAGTCTACACAAAACTTTTCTAAAATAGCTTGAAATAGTCGGGGATGCATATTTATATCTCCGCTCATAGAGATTGAACAAAATGTTCTTATAGTATTCTGAATTTTTTATCAAAACATCTGAATCTATCATTAAAAATGATTGTAAAAACCAAGTATCTTGCCTTTCATTATCGAGTTCTTCAACAATGTTTTCTATTTGCTTATCAACCCAGCTGTGTAAGTATCTGAATTTATTCTGTGATGATTCAGTTTCATTTCTTTGAGGCGTTTGCTGCTCCTCTCTTCTTCCTTTTAATCTCTGAAGAATCAATTTGATTGTTTGTGTATTTTTACTCATTCCATCAATATATTCAAGAATCTCATTGATGGACATTCCAGACTGTTTTATATAGAAATAAATAGGCTGAAAGCCACTTGAGCAGCTTGTAATCACCTTAATAAACTCTAAAGGAGCCTCCACAATACTATTTTTTAGAAAAGCCCTCACTATATCCTCTTGTTCGATAGCTTGCAATCTAGGCGTATTAACAACAACTCCATCAAATGTCTTTATATTTTTAATATTTCCCACTAATCTGAGGGTAGGATCTCCATCTCTTTCTACAAAACTACCCTCTTTTATGAACTTTATTTCCTTGACCAATTCCTCATCCATTACTATGGTTGAATTGTCTAAATTCATTTCTCCATTGTTTAGATTCAATACAGAAGCATTTGAAATCCCAATCTTTGCAGTTTGCTCAATCAATTTTCGCCATTTTTGTGCTTCTTGATCTGCAGCTTGGATAAAAATATTTCTTAATTCAGCATATCGTATCTTCTGACTACGACCTCTATATCGATAATAAATATCTCCCTCTTCCAACGAATATTTCTTATTGCTTTTAGAGTCATACATTTTGGAACAAATACAGGGTTTGTTTTTCAACTGATAAGTATAAATTATTCCATAACTTTTAGTTCGATACTCAAAAATTGCATGCTCCCACTTGATCTCCGGTTGAAAATAATCATTTAAATTGCTTGTAAACTCCTCAATCCTAATGTTTTCAAATTGATTCTTCGACTTGTCTGATAAACCTAAAAACTCTCTTGGACTATCTCCTATGCCAAAAATAATGTATCCACCGTCTGCATTAGCAAATGCTGCCATTGTCTTAAAATATTGCGCCATGCTTCCGTTATTATACGACTCTTTATACTCTACAGTTGTACTCTCTCTACCATGGATATAATTTGGATTAGATTTACTAGGAGTAAATAATTTTGTTAATTCTGATTCCGATAAAGCATTCTGCTTCATTTGCTCACCCCTGTATTTTCCGCTAACAATATTTTCCTAATCAAACTCTCTATGTCATCGTTCTTCAGTTGCTTTTCAAACTTAACATTTACTCCATCAATTTTTAAAGTTTCAAAGAATTTTCTAGCCGATTCTATCCTCAACTTCTCTTCATATCTAAGTGAGGATTCATTTTCAATATCTTTAGTCTCTACAATAAAGTTAAGCTCATGTTTTCCATCCTTTTTAAGTAAATACACATATCGCCTGATTTCATCTTCTATACTGAATTTTCTACTATATTTGATAAGTTTTCTCAGGTTTTTATCTGCTTTCTTGAAATACCTCGTTAATCCATATATGTATATTTGCTTATCTATCTTTTTTCTATCAAGGATAATATCACAAATTGTCCTTTCTATATCGTAAACTTGAACTGTATTTCCTAAAGGAGTTTCTACCTCTGTTATTCCGATAGGATATAAATCCTTTTTTATATACCAGACTTGCAAATTTTCATATCTTTTTTTGATATGAGATGCATTATAGCCTTGTGGTACAGATATATGAAAGATATTTGGTGTGCGATCAGATAAATCATAAAGATAAAGAGCTGTTTGATGAGAAAAAACTATCCGTTTACTATTTGATGAAATAAGAATAAAATCATCTACTACTTCTCCTGCTTTCTGGTATACTCCTGGTCTTATCCTTTCAATCTTTCCTTGGTTTACTAAATCAGATAAAATATGCCTTCCTATTCCAATATTTTTAGCATCTTTATTTGTAATAACAGAATTTTCCATCAAATATTTTTTTAAGGTATTCATATTCCTACCTCCTACACTTTCGCTTTAATTATATTAAATTAAAGCGAACTTGTAAAGAGTTGAATATTATTTCTTTTAAAATGCTCTGTATTGACAATAAAAAGGTTTTTTTTATAATATTTATAGCACATAGCACTATAAATTAAAGGAGGTATAAAAATGATGGAGATACAAAATAAAACATTAAAAGGATATACCTTTATTGATTTATTTGCTGGGATTGGCGGTTTTAGACTTGCACTTGAATCTTTTGGTGCAAAATGTGTATATTCTAATGAATGGGATAAATATGCAAAAGAAACATACAAAATGAATTTTGGTGATATGCCAGAAGGTGATATAACACAAGTACATGAAAAAAATATTCCAGATCACGATATTCTATGTGCTGGTTTTCCATGCCAAGCATTTTCCATCAGTGGAAAACAAAAGGGATTTGAGGACAGCAGAGGTACACTATTTTTTGATGTTGCTAGGATCGTAAAAGAAAAAAGACCTATGATTATTTTTTTAGAAAACGTCAAAAATTTTGCTACGCACGATTCTGGAAATACTTTAAAACTTGTCAGAAAAACAATGCAAGAATTGGGCTATAGTTTTGATAGTGATATTTTAAATCCTATAAATTATGGTATCCCTCAAAATAGAGAACGTATATATATGATTTGCTTTAGAGAAGACATTCAAAGAACATCATTTGTTTTTCCTAAACCTTTTCAATTGAATAAATATGTAGAAAATTTTCTATTGCCAAATAATAAAGTAAAAGACCTTATCATTGAAAGAGATGATATAGTACTAAATAATAAAGCATCTATCCATCACAATTCTAATTCTACAATCCGAGTAGGTACAATTGGAAAAGGAGGACAAGGTGAAAGAATTTATTCTCCAAAAGGAATTGCCATTACTTTATCTGCATATGGTGGTGGTATTTTCTCTAAAACAGGTGGCTATTTCATTGATGGCAAAATCAGAAAACTCCATCCACGTGAATGTGCAAGACTTATGGGATTCCCCGACACCTACAAACTCAATCCCAGTAATCACCAAGCATATAAACAACTAGGAAATTCTGTAGTCATTGACGTATTGCAATGTATCACAAAACAAATAACAAACGCACTATGTCATGAATACAATTTTTGAACTTGTTCAATATAGTAAAATTATAAGAATTATTATGGTAAGAAGGAATTAACTCTTCTTTATTTGCTTATTCCAAACATCGTAAATTATTTTCCTATTTTTAAAGGCTTCTTCTCCACCTTCCATAATCTCAATAATATTTCTTTGTATAGTAGGACAATCAATACTACCAGACTCTACACTTATTTTTTTATTATCATCTCCAGACTCATCTTTTGTTGATATAACCATTTCTGCATCACCTAATACTGGAATATTAGCATTGTGTGTTGCAAAAATAAATTGCATGTGTTGTTTCTTTTCTTTAATCGTTTTAATAACTTCTTTATAAATAACTTGATTGTCTAAATCATCCTCTGGTTGATCAATGATTATTACATCACTGTCTTGTTGATTTAAAATAAGTAAAAGCAAAGCTGACGCTCTTTGTCCTATGGAATAATTTTCAAGCGGTTTACCATGATAGTATATTTTTACTAGGTTAGGGCATTGTAAATCAACACATGTATTATAATTTTTTTTAAGATTATCTGATATCTTGCTATACATTGTATCCGTTATTATTTCTTTTAATTTTTTACCGTCATTTAAGAAATAATCTTCTAGGATTGAAACAAAATCAGAAAATTTTTTTGATAATTCTTCGCTTTTTACGCCCTGCAGATTTGTCCCTTGGAAATTTTCTTGTATGTCTTTCTTAAAAATATCCTTATTACCCTGAAAAATAATCTCTATTTTTAACTCTTTTTGACTTTGATTAATTTTTTCTATATGAGTTTTATATTGATCATATATACACTTAAGTGCTTCGTTTCTTTTTTGAATAATATCTTTTATATTTTCCTCTATTTTCCTTTTGGTATCGATTTCAGATTCTCGGTTTTTAATTTCAAGTTCATTCTTATTTAGTTTATCTGAATATTTTATATAATCATCAATCTTCAATGTATCTTCTTGTATTTCCCTATTAATTTTAGCAAATTCTTCTTGTAATGATTCTATTTTCCCTAGCAACTTACTATGTAATTTTTGTAAGTTAGAAGATTTTTCGTTAATTTTGTTTATATTTATATTTATTTCAGATAATAATTTTCTTACGTCTTTTAGTGAAGCTTCCGCTTCAGAAAATATCTTATCGTTATATTCAGTTTCATACTTACTGACACTCAATTCATCTAAATTGAATTTATTAAAGATATCATTTAAAGGCTTAAAAATATCATTTACTTTCGTTATCATACTACTTAACATTAATTTATCTTTATCATATGACGTTTGTTTTCTTACTTTTTCATCTATTCTTTTTTCTTTAAATATTAATAATTTATGATTAATGTCATTATTTTCAGATTTTAAATCTTCTATTCTAGAATTTATGTCTGATAGCGTCAGAAGTTGTTTAAATTTTTCTTTTAACTCATTATTAAATTTAGAGACTTCCAAATTTTTAAGCTTGCCACCTATTAATTTATCCAATAAATCAAATTCATGACCTTGTACAGTAGAAGATAAATCTTTTTGCCCAAAATAAATAGGGTTATTAATAATCGAATTTATTGAGATAGATAACTTCTGTTTATTTTTATCTAGTACTGATGTGTTATTGTTTAATATTTTACTTAGTTCATATTGTTTCCCAGTTTTATCGTATGCTTCTATAATAATCTGTCCACCATTCCCTAATACATGTTTTACTAATTTTTTCTTATAATTATCTTCATCAATTTTTGGTTCTAAGTCTAATACATATCTTACTGTTTCTAGTATAGAAGATTTGCCACTTCCTCTAATTCCAATTAGAGTATTTAGATTTTTAGAAAAATCAATTTTTTTATCATTGAATTTTCCACCTTTATAACTCACAGAATGGATATATCCATGTTTAATTTTTGTTTTTTCACTACAAACACGATTTTTAAAATCTTGCAATGCATACTTTAAGGTGTAAAAAGAAATATCACCCATTTTTAAAAACACTTTTGTATTATTTTTCCCAATATCATCGATAGATTTGCAGTCAGACCCTTCAACTAGAGCCAATTCCTTACCACCCCAATTATTAATATACTTATTTTGTTTATCTCTATTTCTTGATTTTTGAAATCCTAAAACATACTTATAAAAATCCTTATTTTGTATTAATTTCTTAATTAATCCCCCTTCGCATTCTTTAAACAAACCATTGTCATCATCTACATGAGCAAGAATTATAAAAAAATCTTTCTTATAACTTACTAGAGCCTTAATTGTACCCATTAAATCAGTATCAGTTTTTTCATTTGCCGTTTCCCTATTAGGGACATTTTTGAATACCTCATTTAAAAACTTATCTATCGGATTATCTGGATGATCTTTCACCCATTCATCTTCATTAAAAATAATTAAACAATGAATACCATTAGCACCTTCTTTAACCGAAATCTCTACTCCAGGATAAAAATTTACTCCTTTTTTTCTACCTTCCTTCGCTAATTCCTTATACTCCCCTTTATCAAACTTGTTATGATTTGTTATACATGCTATCTCAATCCCCTGCTCTACAAGTTTATCTACATAGGAATTTATAAATGTATTTCCGTCGCCCTTAAAATTAAATTCAGTATCCTGTTTGGTATGCAAATGAAAATCTGCACACAACCATTTGGCACCATGTTCAAACATATTTCTAATCTCCTAATCTTGATCGAATTCTAGTAACTTTTCTAGATGTAAATATACAATGTTTTTATTTTGCTAACAATACTGGATCTATACTATTGAAAGCCATCTTTTTCAAGCCAAAATTCTTTCCATTGTTTTTCGCTTAGTTTTCATGCCTAAAAGCTATTGAAATAGCTAACTTATATATATTTTATATACATAAGCTACAGCTTTTTGAAGTTTTTCAGATTCAATGTTTTGTATAAATTTACTCATGTAATCCCAATGAGGGTTTCCATTTTTGTCTACTGGCAAAATAAACTTTGTATTTTTTAATCTATTACCATTTAAAGCCAAGCCATAAGATGCTTTTTCTTGTGAGACTTTTTCAATCATCGCACAAATGAAATGTCCATTATATTTATCTAAATTGCTATTGTATAATAAGTTGATTGCTGAACCTGCTCCCCCTCGACCTATGAAATTATAATCATGAAAAAACGCTTTCCCTGCTATAGGGTCAATTGAAATAGCCTTTTCAGAACTTATATTTTCAGAGGATTCAACAAAATTGTTTACACCGTTATTTTGACTAGAGGTTGTAACATAAGGAATTTTACCATCGACGTAATTGGATATGGTTTTCCCCTTTACTGATTTAACCTCAAAAATTTCATTAACCTTAAAAGTTTTCCATTTAACATCTTCTAAGCCCATAAATCAAAAGCTGTTTTCATTATTTTAGATTTGTAATAATCGATAATGTTCTGAGCTTGAATTTTTTGTTCTTGTTTGATGTAGTTTTCCATGAATTGCCAATCAGGGTTGCCGTTTTCATCTATTGGTAAAAGAATTGTTCTGTCTTTAAAACGCGTTCCTGTGAGTCCTTGACCATATCCAAAACCACATCCCTTGATACTGGAACGAAATACTTGAACCAAAAACAATCCATTATATTTATTAACATTTTTATTGGCAATCCTATACATCTTATTACCTGTTATATAATCGACTGCCTGATAAAAGAAGTCTGCGTTTTCAGCACCTAAACTAATTGCATTAGCTTTGTTGATTTTAAATGTATCATTTACAGCTATTATATCTTCAAGACCATTATTTAAAGATGTTCTTGTTATATAAGGAATGCCTATCAACCGACTTTCTAATGATTGTCTATGATATGGTTTCGAATTTGTAACATCAAATAAGGTTTTGATTTTGAATACTTTCCACTCAACATCACTTAATTTTAATCTATACGAGGTGTTATTTTTTTTTTTACTCTTTGCCTGTTCTTCCACTTCAGAGTTGATTGTGTCTTCTTTCTGGGAAGTGTCATCTATACCAAATAAATAGCCTCTGCCATGAGTTATCATATTCACTTCAAAGGTAATGTAATCTGCAATTGTATTTCTAAAATCTTCTTCAGTTGGTATTTCATCATTGAAATAGTAAAAGGAATGTAGCCATTCGTCTGTATCTTCAATAGTTGTTTCTACGCAAAATTTTGTAGGTGCTTCCACATGTCCTTTCCAAACATCAAGTAGCTTTTGTTTTTTATCTTTAGCACTACCATCGTCAATTAATCCGACATGTTTACTAACTACATATCCGTCATTTTCAAAGTTTATGAATTTGCATATTTTGTTTTTAGGATGTGGTCTACCAGCAGTAAAGATTCCAATACAAGGATTAGTTCCAACTCCATAAAAAGTATTTTTATTAAGAGTAATCACGCCTTCTAGAGTATGTTTTTTCAATATACTTTTTTTAATTGCTTGTTCTTCTTTTGTTTTTCCTGTAAATGTTGATTGAGGAACAATAACAGCTACTCTTGCCCCCTCAATTACTGATTTTAAAAGAGTTTCAGTAAAGTTGATTTCATATAGTTTTGGATTTTGCTTTGAACCTTGTGAATATGGAGGATTCATCATTCCAACTGTACAGCCTTTAAGTTGTAGCTGACTTGGATTTTGAGCAAAGAAATCTTGATTTTCAAGGTTGCTCTTACCATCACCTCTTAAAATCATATTAGTAGTTGCAATTGTAAACATATATGGCTGTTCTTCAATTCCAAACAATTGGTCTTGCCTAATTCTTCTTTGTTGTTCTTTGTCATCTGTTTTTAAAAGCATGTTGTGCATAGCAGCAATCAAAAATCCGCCTGTGCCACAGCAAGGGTCAATTACTTTATCTTCTGGTTTTAAATCAAGCAAATCACAAAATAATTCTGTAATGTGTTTTGGAGTTAAAATAATACCAAGAGTTTGACCATCACCACCACTATAACTCATAAATTCGCCATAAAAAAGACCAATATAGTCTTCTGCAGAACTATTATATTTTATATTTGTAAAAATGTTTTGATAAAGAATCTCTGTAAAATGTTTGAGAGGAGTTTTGCCTAATGTTGCGTCAATTTCATTAATTTTATTGCTATTTTTTATAATATTAAACTCACTAAGAAGCTTATCTCTTTTTACCTCAGGGCTGACATTGGCACGCCTTAAATTATCTTGAATTGCCTTGTATATTTTTTCACCATCTGTTCGTATTCTATCTCCTACTAAATCATCTATATCAAAATTTTTATGCTCTATTTCAGATAGTGCAAGCAAAATACCAGAAACAATAAGAGGCTTGTTTTTATCTTCTAAGTTGCCATAATTTCTTAAATCTTCGTGAAGAGCTTTTGCAATTTTCAGCACTTCTTCTGTTTTTAAAGTTTCATTAGTTTTACATTCAAGGATTTCGCGTTCATAGTATTCAATGATATTATCTTCCCTAAATGAAACAAACGTCTCTAGATCTTTTAGCTCTCTATAATCCCCTCTCTCATTAATAAAAATTGGGCTAATATTGTAATTTTTCTCGTTTCCACTTATGCCAAGTGCAATAATTTTTTTATACGTAGTGTTTTCACTTAAGTGAATCCCATAAAACAATGCTCCATTTACAGCATAATCTGTTACAGACTTTACATCACTTTTTATAAGTCCATTTTCATCACGGTCTATATGTTTGCTAATATCAGCTTTATTTTCAATGACAATTAAAAAGTCTTTGACTACACCAACATATTCAGGAAATCCCACTTTCCCTGTGCCTCTTTTCGAAGCTGTAGAAAGAGCTTCATTAATTTCTTTAATCGTGCTACCTTTGGCAGAAAACTTTTTATCTAAGCCTACATCTTTTAGCATATCATAAACCCAAAGGTCAGTATTTGCTTCTCGTTTAGCCATCCATTCCTCCGTATATCATTAGGCATGCATTCTCATATATTACAGATTATTTCTAAATTTCTACGTGATATATATTCGCTTTTGTCCATATTTGCAACTGTATTTGATGGTTTTATTTGCTGAAACAGTTCGTATTTTTAATTGTTTCTTTATTATTTCAAATTTAAAAGTATTGTCAAACTGATTTATTTATAATCTTTTTTACAATGTTTGTATTCAGTTTTTTTACAATATTATCACGCTTTATAAATTGGCTCTAACTATATAAAATTAAAGCAAAGCACATTTGTAATGAAAAATTTTAACTCTTTGAAAATAAAAAAAGGTAACAGATTTTTTTCTATCACTTAAAAATTGTATGTTAAATTTTAATACAAATAAAAAGATACGTACCTTATTTTGTAATTTATTAAGCATAACGTATCCTTTTTCATTGTTTTTATTTGTGTACTAAGTCTTGATTCTTTTGTAATCTACACTCTAGTTGATCTATCTTTACAAATTGTTTCTTTACGATGACCATCTTTATCAAAATTTTTTCTCAAGGCTAGTTCTACAGGAATAATAGAACAACACATAAGTATAGATTGGAATGCAATAACAAAGCCTCCTACTGTTTCCACAATATTATCCTCGTATCCATAGACAAAAATCATAGGCATAATAGAGAAAATTAATAGTTGCTTTCCTAAAATCCACCATAATTTCCCACAATATTGGTGAGCGAAATCCCATGTTTCTTGATTTTTTTTTGACATACTTGTCCTATATCCATAAAGAGAATTGATTTGTTTAGGAGGTTTATATATAAATAACAATCCAATTCCAATCATAGCAATAGGTATAACTAAAACTATAATAAACATAAAAATCCAAAAGTCCATTTTCCCCTCTCCATAAAAAAAGTGACAGATTTTTTATTTTTTATTGCCTAAATTTTAATAAAAAGATACGTCACTTTATTTTTTGTCAACGTATCTGTTTCCATTGTTTTTGTTTGTTCGTTAAATCGTAATTTTTTGTTAATCTACACTCTACTTTATCTACCTTTATAAATTGGAGTTTGTTTACGATTACCATTTTTATCAAAATTTTTTTTCAATGCTATTTCTGTAAGAATAATAGAGAATAACATGACTAAAACTTGACATAAGAGTATACTAGATTCTACTATTTCAACAATATTTTTATCGCACCAACATACACAAAGTATAGGCAAAGGAGATAAAATGAATAGATACTTTCCTAAAATCCAAAATAATTTTCCAGAATGTTGTTGAGCAAAATCCCATGTTTCTTGACTTTTTTTTGACATAAGTGATCTATAGCCAAACATAGAATTGATTTCTATAGGAGGTATATATATACCGAATAATCCCCCTACCATCGAAATAATAGGTATAAGCATAACTTTAAAAAACGTAAAAGTCCAATCCCCCATTTCCCCTCTCCATAAAAAAGCAACAGATTTTCTATTCCTTAAATTTTAATAAAAAGATACGTCATTTTATTTTTTTATAATTTATTAAGAATAACGTATCCTTTTTCATTGTTTTTGTTTGTTCGTTAAATCGTAATTTTTTGCTAATCTACACTCTACTTTATCTACCTTTATAAATTGGAGTTTGTTTACGATTACCATTTTTATCAAAATTTTTTCTCAATGCTATTTCTGTAAGATTAATAGAGAATAACATGACTAGAACTTGACATAAGAGTATACTAGATTCTACTATTTCAACAATATTTTTATCGCACCAACATACACAAAGTATAGGCAAAGGAGATAAAATAAATAGATACTTTCCTAAAATCCAAGATAATTTTCCAGAATATTGTTGAGCAAAATCCCATGTTTCTTGACTTTTTTTTGCCATAGGTGATCTATAGCCAAATGCCATCATAGGTGATTTTATAGGAGGTATATATATATCTAATAATCCCCCTACCATCGAAATAATAGGTATAAGCATAACTTTAAAAAACGTAAAAGTCCAATCCCCATTTCCCCTCTCCATAAAAAAGCAACAGATTTTCTATTCCTTAAAATTTAATAAAAAGATACGTCATTTTATTTTTTTATAATTTATTAAGAATAACGTATCCTTTTTCATTGTTTTTGTTTGTTCGTTAAATCGTAATTTTTTGCTAATCTACACTCTACTTTATCTACCTTTAGAAATTATTTTGTTTACGATTACCATTTTCATCAAAATTTTTTTTCAATGCTATTTCTGTAAGAATAAAAGAGCAATACATAAGAATAATTTGGAATATTATCCAACTGCCTCCTACTATTTCAACAGTTTTTTGATCGCGCTTATATATAAAAATTATAGTAAGAAGGGAGAAAATTAATAGATATTTTCCTAAAAGCAAGAATAATTTTCCCCAATATTGTTGAGCAAAATCCCATGTTTCTTGACTTCTATTGAGCATAAGAAGGTCACATTTAAAAGAAATTTTCTTAGGTGGTAGATATTGTTGAAATATTCCAATTAAAATCATGCCAATAGGTATAAGCATAACTTTCAAACACATAAAGAGCCAACATCCCATTTTTCTTCTCCATAAAAAAAGCAACAGATTTTTATTTTCTATTTTTTAAAGTTTAATAAAAAGATACGTCATTTTATTTTTTTTACAATTTATTAAGCATCGTGTATTCTTTTCATTGTTTTTGTACTAAGTCTTTATTTTTTTGCTAATCTATATTTTATCTCTATAAATTGTTGCACTACGATTACCATTTTTCCAATTTTTAGATATTTTTTCCCAAGATATGTCTCCATAATGAAAAACGGCGTCGATAAATAAAATCTGGGCTAATATCAGACACTCTCTTACTATTGCAATAGTATTGGCATCGCACCAACATATACAAAGCATAGGTAAAGGAGAAAAAATGAATAAAATCCTTCCTGCAATCCACAATAATTTTCCATAATGTTTGCAAGAAGCATTCCATTTTTCATCATTCATCTTTGGCGTATATAATAACCCACGATCTAGACTGTCTTGTGAAGGAGGTTTATATATACCTTGCAATCCCACTACCATCGCAATAATAGGTATAAGCATAACTTTAAAAAACATAAAAGTCCAATCTCCCATTTTTCCTCTCCATAAAAAAAGTAGCAGATTTTCTATTTTCTATTTCCTAAATTTTAATAAACAAAACATGTCACCTTATTTTTTGTAAACATATCCTTTTGTATTGTTTTTATTTTTATGCATTGATTTTTTGCTAATCTACATTCTACTTGATTTATCTCTATAAATTTTTGATCTACGACGACTATTTTCATTATTTTCATTTTTTTTATTTGGGTTTCTTTCTAGAATAAGCATAAGAAGGAGTGGGATAAGTACACTCTGGAGTTCTAATATTCTCTCTTCTACTTGCCAAATAGTATTTTTATCGCTATCTTGTACACAATTCATAGGCATAGGAGAAAAAATTAATAGAAGACATCCTGAAATCAACAAGAATTTTCCCAAACGTTGTTGAGCAACATTCCATGATTCTTGATCTTTCTTAAATGTAGATGCCAATTCTAAAAAAAAATCATTTATTTTAGAATTTTTAAATAGATAAGGAATTTTTAATATAACTAATATTCCTGTTACAATTATTAAAATAGGTATAAACGTAAGTTTAAACGTATAAGTCAATAAAATCATTTGTTATCCCCATAAAAAAGCAACAGATCTTTATTTTTTATTTCCTAAATTTTAATAAAAAGAAAAAGATACGTCACCTTATTTTTTTGTAATTTATTAAGAATAACGTATCCTTTCATTGTTTTTACACTAAGTCTTTATTTTTTTGCTAATCTATATTTTATCTCTATAAATTGTTGCACTACGATTACCATTTTTCCAATTTTTAGATATTTTTTTCCAAGATATGTCTCCATAAAGAAGAACGACAGAGATAAAGAAAACTTGGATTGCTATCAGACAGTCTCCTACTATTTTAACAGTATTGGCATCGCACCAACATATACAAAGCATAGGTAAAGGAGAAAAAATGAATAAAATCCTTCCTACAATCCAAGATAATTTTCCAGAATGTTTGCAAGAAGCATTCCATTTTTCATCACTCATCTTTGGTGTATATAATAACCCACGACGTATAAAAGGACTGTCTTGTGAAGGAGGTCTATATATATTGAATAATCCAATTATCATCATGATAATTGGGAAAAGCATAACTTTAAAAAACGTAAAAGTCCAATCTCCCATTTTTTCTCTCCATAAAAAAAGTAGCAGATTTTCTATTTTCTATTTCCTAAATTTTAATAAACAAAACATGTCACCTTATTTTTTGTAAACATATCCTTTTGTATTGTTTTTATTTTTATGCATTGATTTTTTGCTAATCTACATTCTACTTGATTTATCTCTATAAATTTTTGATCTACGACGACTATTTTCATTATTTTCATTTTTTTTATTTGGGTTTCTTTCTAGAATAAGCATAAGAAGGAGTGGGATAAGTACACTCTGGAGTTCTAATATTCTCTCTTCTACTTGCCAAATAGTATTTTTATCGCTATCTTGTACACAATTCATAGGCATAGGAGAAAAAATTAATAGAAGACATCCTGAAATCAACAAGAATTTTCCCAAACGTTGTTGAGCAACATTCCATGATTCTTGATCTTTCTTAAATGTAGATGCCAATTCTAAAAAAAAATCATTTATTTTAGAATTTTTAAATAGATAAGGAATTTTTAATATAACTAATATTCCTGTTACAATTATTAAAATAGGTATAAACGTAAGTTTAAACGTATAAGTCAATAAAATCATTTGTTATCCCCATAAAAAAGCAACAGATCTTTATTTTTTATTTCCTAAATTTTAATAAAAAGAAAAAGATACGTCACCTTATTTTTTTGTAATTTATTAAGAATAACGTATCCTTTCATTGTTTTTACACTAAGTCTTTATTTTTTTGCTAATCTATATTTTATCTCTATAAATTGTTGCACTACGATTACCATTTTTCCAATTTTTAGATATTTTTTTCCAAGATATGTCTCCATAAAGAAGAACGACAGAGATAAAGAAAACTTGGATTGCTATCAGACAGTCTCCTACTATTTTAACAGTATTGGCATCGCACCAACATATACAAAGCATAGGTAAAGGAGAAAAAATGAATAAAATCCTTCCTACAATCCAAGATAATTTTCCAGAATGTTTGCAAGAAGCATTCCATTTTTCATCACTCATCTTTGGTGTATATAATAACCCACGACGTATAAAAGGACTGTCTTGTGAAGGAGGTCTATATATATTGAATAATCCAATTATCATCATGATAATTGGGAAAAGCATAACTTTAAAAAACGTAAAAGTCCAATCTCCCATTTTTTCTCTCCATAAAAAAAACAACAGATCTTTATTTTTTATTTTTTAAGTTTTAATCTGAAGATACAGATACGTCAACTTGTTTTGTGTAATTCATTCTATTTTATTTATCTCTACAAATTGGAGTTTGTCTACGACGCCCCCTTTTATCAAAATTTTTTCTCAATGCTATTTCTGTAAGAATAAGAGAGAATAACATAACTAGAGCTTGAAATACCATTATACTTAATCCTACTTTTTCTATAATATTGTAACTACTCTTATATACATAAATCATAGGCACAAGAGGGATAATTAATAGAATTCTTCCTAAAATCCAACATAATTTTCCAGCATATTGTTGAGCAAAATCCCATGTTTCTTGACTTTTCTTTGCCATAGGTGTTCTATAACCCAACATAAAATGGATTCGTTTAGGAGGTTTATATATAGCTAATAATCCCCATGATATCATACTAATAGGTACTACTAAAACTTTAAAAAACATCAAAGACCAACATCCCATTTTCCCTTCTCCATAAAAAAAGCAACAGATCTTTTATTTCCTAAATTTTAATAAAAAAAAAAGATACGTCAACTTATTTCTTGCAATTTATTAAGTATAACGTATCCTTTTTATTTTTTTTATTTGTGTGAAAGCTTTAAAAACTTATTATATTTAATTTTTGAAGTTTGTGTATTTGTTATAACATCAACGATAGAAATATTATGAATTCATTATATCCATAATGGAAAAATAATAAATATACATGGTATTTGTTAATAAACAATCACATTATCGCCTTTTTCTAGCACTTCGAGGATTAAAATCAAGCACATCAAGAATAAAGCCAATTTTAATCAGAGTAAGAATAATTAAAATGACAAGGCTTAAATAACCGTAAGGATAAGGAGTTTTCATTCCTTTCAAATTTGCAAATAATGGATCAATCATAACACCTAAAAGTGATGTTAATAAAAACATATTGATCTCATCAATGACTTCATTTCTATCTGCACTTGGAAGCTCAGCCCTCCCACGTTTCCCAAATATAGCATTTCGTAACTCATTAAAGTTAAAACGTCTATTGTACATTAAAATCTTAAAAATTAAACACACAATCACAACAATCAGCCCGATAGTCCAATATTTCTTATCATGTTCTGTCATATCAGGCACCCATTGAATTTTACTAATATCTTTTGTTATCTTTGTGGCTTCGTTTGTTATGTCAAATATGGGATCCGTGACTTTACTAACACCTACTGTTCTCCCTATTTCTCGTCCAGGAGTTGCAATTGTCTCGTTTATACCAGAAAGAACATCACTTGCTTTTTCTATAAATTGTCCTGGTAGAAAAATTAAATTAGATTCATAAAGATATAGCCCTACCCCAATACCAATAAGAGTAGATAGGACTTCTTTCATAGTATTATTCCAGTCTGCTTTTTGTAAATAATTGCTTGTTTCCCAAGGTTGAAAGACTTTTCCATTCCTAAAAAACATGGCATTCGGATTCAGAGCTTTTGCATTTATAAAAAGTTTTAAAAGTAGACAAACTACGACTGTGATAATACCTGGTTTAGGATTGACAAATTGTTCTGAACTAGATAATCCAAACCAACTTGTTTTTGTAATCGGAGCTGAAAAAATACCAATAGTTATACCTATAATGATAGTAAGTATCTCTTGCAAAATACCATTTAAATCAATCCATGTTTTACGCTTACTTTTGTAGCCAAATAGTCTATCTAAATCTAAAATTCGTAAATATATCAACAATTTAATAATAACAATAGCTATAAAAATATATAAACAAGTATGAAAAAAATTAATATTTTTAGGTGTTGTCCAAGAACCAGGCCATCTCATTTCAAAAGGTCTTCCTTCGGGCATTCCAAGAAGACCTAAAAATTCTTCTCGTTTTTCAAAAGAATAAAAACCAGCTGCAATTCCAATTAAAACTGAACTAGCTTCTTGAAAAAGATTATTTATACCATGACGGTCAAAAAAAGTATATGCTCGTGAAGGATAAAAAAATTTCATATAAATTTTCCTTTATAACGTACTATATATATATAAGATTGCATTATAAACATATATAGAAGATTACATCATAAATATAAACATATCTAAAAAAGTATCATAAATATATATAACAGATTGTATAATAAACAAATATAGAAAAATAAACAAGATATTTTTCAATTTGACTTTTGATTTTCAAAAGTTTATAATTTCTTAAGAGTATAAAAAATCAATCAACCCCTTTTATTATAGAGAGGTGATCTATGAAAACAAAACAAAAAATACTCTTTTTTTTGTTATTTTTACCTTTAGCTCTAGGTTTGCCGATTACAGCTCAACACTGTGAATTTAGCGAACCTTATGCATCTACAGAGACGCCTGCATCTATAACGACATCTATAGACTCATCTTACACAGAATATAGAAATCTATATGAAGACTCATCATATATAGAAGATATAGATCTATACGAAGACACATCATATGCTGTGGAAGATGCAACGGATGCACCGTATCTGAAACTTGCATCATGGAATATTCGAATTTTTAGTAAAAATCGAACAGATGATGAGTTAAAAAAAATTTGTAAAGTTGCTCAAAAATTCGATTTCATTGGAATCATAGAATTACGTGACTCCACAATCATGGATAGAATGGTAGCAATGCTTAAAAGTCAATATGGAAAAAACTATCGATACGAATTCAGCCCAGCAGTAGGTGCTGGTGTCAAAGAATACTATGCATTTCTATACGATACAAGCAGAGTTCGCCTTTTAACTTCAGGAAAAATTTATCAAGACAGTACATTCTTACGTTGTCCCTATTATGCTACCTTTAAAGCTGGTCAGTTCGACTTTACGGTAATCATTATACATGTAATCTGGGGCAACACAGTAGGAGAACGAAGAAAAGAAATCCAACGATTGGCAACTGTCTACCAGAATATCCAAGATAGTGATCCTAAAGAAAATGACATCATACTTATGGGAGATTTCAATCGAAACCCCGACGATGACTTAGCATGGGGACCACTCCGATCTATTCACAGCATGAACGTTCTTTTTGCACTTCCTGCTTCTAGCATGATTTGGGATACAAATCTGTATGATAACATGATGTTTCAAAGCGTCTATACTTCAGAATATACCCTAGACAAAGGCATCGTACGATTTGATGAAACTGATTTTGGGAATGATGATAATGCCGCGAACAAAGCAGTGTCAGACCATCGACCAATTTGGGCACAATTTCGAACAGATTATGACGATGACTAAAATAAAATATTCAGAGTCATGTTTAAAAAAAATATTCAACATTATTAAAAGTAAAAGTAGCTATTCTGAATAGCTACTTTTTTTATCAACATTATTTTCCCTCCCCAAGCAACTTTCTTTTCCCCGAGCAACTTCTCTCCCCCGAGCAACATTTGCCACCCCAGAGCAGATTAACTCCCCAGAGCAGATTAACTCCCCAGAGTATATTCCTATTCCGCGATCAACATTTTCCTCCCCAGAGCAGATTAACTCCCAGAGTATATTCCGCGATCAACATTTGCCTCCCCAGAGCAGATTAACTCCCAGAGTATATTCCGCGATCAACATTTTCCTCCCCAGAGCAGATTAACTCCCCAGAGTATATTCCGCGATCAACATTTGCCTCCCCAAAGCAATATTGCCTCCCCAGAGTATATTCCGCGATCAACATTTTCCTCCCCAGAGCAATTTTCCTCCCCAGAGCAATTTTCCTCCCCAGAGCAATATTGCCTCCCCAGAGCAACTACCAACTTCCCCTCCTCAGAGAAAATCCCCGCCCAGAGTAACTTTTCAAAAAAATCGTTGTCCAATGACCATGTATAATTAAATTAGAAAACTATACATGTATTAAAAATATCTGTCCAATGCATGTATATAATAAAATTAGATGATTATACACGCACAAAAAAATCGTTGTCCAATGACCATGTATAATTAAATTAGAAAACTATACATGCATTAAAAAAACCTGTCCAATGCATGTATATAATAAAATTAGATGATTATACACGCACAAAAAAATCGTTGTCCAATGACCATGTATAATTAAATTAAATGATTAGACAAGCACTTAAAATACATGTCACAAAGGCGTGTAGAATGAAAATAGAAAGTTACCATGAATTTAACAATATGTTGTCAAATGCATGGATATAATATAAAAAAAGAGACTACACAGGGTAGTCTCTTTT
>Ga0208195_1000454_pt1 | contig 53280 bp, 39 predicted proteins | sample AD_UKC077_MetaG_FD_184441 | JGI IMG/M metagenome (GOLD analysis project Ga0208195, IMG submission 184441) | Active sludge microbial communities of municipal wastewater-treating anaerobic digesters from USA - AD_UKC077_MetaG (SPAdes) (version 2) | ecosystem: Engineered > Bioreactor > Anaerobic >... | reverse complement strand
TACGTCTGCGGACTTGACGGCAATGCAGTCAGATTTAGTAATAAATCAGATTGTAACCAGCAAGGTTGAAACAGAAATACAACAGAAATCTTATTTATAGATTTTTATAGCTATTTATAGGATTTTTAGGTTTGTAGGAACGGGAAATATGAAATCTATGTGTTGTATTGTAGGATGAAATTTATATTGAGAATTTTTAGTTATATTGTATAATATTTTTTTATATAAAAAAATATTTTTTGTAGTTAAGAGAGTTTGGTGGATTATGAGAAATACAAGAGAAGAACAGGAAGACAGTAGCTATGATAATATTGTTGCAGGGAAATATGCATTGCAAAAACGGATTGGGATTGGTGGACATGGTGAGGTATTTCAAGCATATGCTTTGGAAACAGGTGTTTTAGTAGCTGTTAAGTTGTTTTATTGTCATCTTCATAATGAAATTGTTCGATATATTCACAAAGAATTTAAGGTATTAGAAAAGTTATCACATCCCCATATTTTAAAAATCTTTTCATGTGGTAGATGGAAACGAGGAGATTCATTTTTTTTTTATTTAGTAACGCCTTTAATGGATGGTGGCAATCTTGCAGAATATATGCAGAAAAATTCACTGGATGTGAATCAAAGTTTAGAAATTATTTTAAAGATTGCAAGTGCTTTGGCATATATGCATAAGAATCACTTTGTACATCGAGATGTGAAGCCGCAAAATATTTTGTTAGATAAGGAAGGAAATGTAGTTCTATCTGATTTTGGGATCGCTTCACAGATTGATAATACGCATACGATTGCAGCTGGTACTATGGAGTATTGTTCGCCAGAACAGATGGAAACATTATTATATAGCGTGCCTGATGTTCGTTTAGATGTGTATAGTTTAGGAATAACGTTGTATGAAATGTTGTGTGGAGTAAATCCTTATCGGCAGATTGCCAAAACTCGAGGGGAGGCTGCTGCGATTCAATTTAAATATACGCAGGAATATCCTTTAGTAGATACTTATAATTCAAAAATTCCGCATGATTTAGCATTAGTTGTTGCCAAGATGATTATGAAAAATCCTGAGATGCGGTATAACAATATGCAGAATGTGATAGATGAATTGCAACCATTTTATGAAAATACTTGCCTAGATGATTATTCAAAAGAAGAAATTTCTATTATTTCTGTGAAGTGCACAAAAATGTTGGCACAAGTAGATGAATGTATTCACCATAAGCAATTGTTAAAAGCAGAGACAATATGTAATGTACTAGTAAAAGAAAATCCATTGAGTAGTCGATGTTGGAAAAAGTTAGGAAAAATATGTTTACAACTGAAAAATTTTCAAAAAGCTGTGGAGTCTTTTTCTAAGGTGTTATTCCTGCGTGCAGACTCTTATTCATCGCTTTGCTATCGTGGATATGCATATATTATGTTGAATAATTTTGATGCTGCAAAGAAGGATTTGGAAAAGGCAGAAAAATTGTATCCTAATCGGGGAGAATCCTTATTTTATCATGCTATGTTGCATCGTACAAAAGCAGATCTATTGGAAAAGAATACTAAAAAGTACAACAAAGAGGTGGAAAAGTTCAATTTATATTGGAAACGATATAAATCAATACAAAAATGGTAAGAATATGCTAAAAAGATGTACTTATTTATTGAATAAATAAGTACATCTTTTTGCATGAATAGTTTATTGTCTACCATAGTCGTCTTCTAAGCGTTCAATATCATCTTCACCTAGGTAGTCTCCTGTTTGTATTTCAATAAAGATAAGAGGATAGATCGTTGTATTATGAATTCTATGCCAAGCTTGGATCGGTATGTCTATGCTGTTGCCTTGTTTTATTTCTACGCTACTACCGTTTAAGACAACGATTGCTTGTCCAGATATAATATACCAATGTTCTGTGCGATGTGCATGCCTTTGGTAACTAATGCGTTGTTGAGGATATACTGTAATTTTTTTTACTTGGTATGTTTGTTCTTTTACGAAAATTTCATAATACCCCCAAGGTCGACATTGTTCAGAAGGTAAGTTGCTAGGTGGATTCATTATAATCTCCTATTATTTGTATTGTATTATGTCTTTTAGTTTCATTTGTATTTGTTCATTTTCTTCATTTTCTAATAAAGTTTTGAAAATGGTAAGACTAGGAGTTCCATATTTTTTATAGAGTTGAAAAAGACCATCTATGATTTTATTTTTTATGTTATCGTCTACTTTGCTATATTCTTGTTGTAGAAATTGTATAGTAGTTATTAAGTGTTTGTTAGATAGTTTAGCTAGTGTGATATGGGCCTGAATTCGAACATCGATTCTTGGATTTGTTTTTAATTTTTCAAGATTGTGGATAATAGGTAGATTGGAAAATTGTGCTATACTTTCTATAGTTTCTATGGCATCTGTAAGATATTCGTGTTCTGGGTTGTTGAGTATGTTATAGATTGCTTGGATTAAGTCCGGAGAGGATATTTGTTTTTCTGCAATGAACACTAAAGCTAGAGAACAATATGTATCTGGTTGCTTTAGTAGTTGCACAAGAAAGGTGTTTGTTATTTTGTCTTTATAGTCTAGCAATAGTAGGTATGCTGATAATTTTGCTCTATTTGAAATTTTTTGAAAGTAGGTCATAATAGATTGTAGAGCAAATTCTGCTTTTGATGCATGTTTTCTAAGAAAGAACATAACGTGGGCACAATCCTCCTCGTCTCCCTGTTCAATTAAAGTGCATATCCATTTTTCAAAATCAGGCGTAAATTGCGGAATATTGTTGAAGTATTGGAATGTTTTTTGCCTCATATCTTGTGAAAAATAGGGATATACTTTTTGAAATACAGGCAAAATAGAATTGAAGTCGGAAGTTGGTAGTGTTGCCATTTGTTGTACAGCGTGGATTTGAACGACAGGATCGTAGTGTTGTAGTGCAGCTTGTATAGATTGTTTTTTTGTTGTAGTAGTTTTTGCTTGCCACATTTTTTGTATCATTGTATGGCGTTCTTGTATTTCTTGTTTTGTTTGTGCATAGATAGAAGAACAAATCATGATGATAAATAAAATTATATATGTTTTCATGGTTCTCAGCTTTTGAATATATAGGAGAATAGGATCACTATTCTCCTAGTATGTTAAAATGATGATTGAAAATTTAAAATTTTAGGTTCCATGAGTAGATAAAGTACAATTCTATCAATTATAATTGTTTCAAAATGAGAGGCTTTGTCTTCATTACCTTTATCAAATAGAGTAAAAGTGTAATTCAAGGTATTGTTGCTGTTTAAGTCGCATCTTTGTTTAAAAATAGGATTCGGGAGGTTGGAAGTACTGCTAGCCGCTACACCAGTTGTTAAAAAACGATGGTTGTTGATGGTGAATTGTGCACCATAATTTTCGAGACTTGTTGCAGAATTCCCTTTATTTTTTGGGTAAAATTGACTCCAGTGAACTGTTCCAAAATAAAAGGGATTATTATTCCCAATGATTTCTTGTATGTTTTCTAAATCAAATTGACCTTGAAAAATTGTATCTTGCCCTTTAGCTGCGTACCTTTGAAGATCTTCTTTACGTTGCGTACCTTTTATATCTGTACTATTGTATAGAACGCAATCTGGGGCATAGAAGTATATTTTGTTATTTTGTAGATCATTTAGATTTTTAATGTTTAAATCTGTATTTTCTTGTGTGCCTTTATTTTTATAGACTTCAATGCCATTAAATGCCCATGTTCTTAGTGGTCCGCTCATTAAATTTTTGAGTAATGGTCCACGAGTCATTTTCATAGGAGGTGCTTCTTGTTGCAAACTGTTTTGAAAAGGTTCCCCTTCATGCACTGTAAAATCTTTTATATATATTCTATCTTTTTCCCAACGTCCTTGTATATGATACCAATGACCTCTTCGCAGTTTTATTGGAATTCTCCTCTCGACTCGAGAATATTTTAGAAATTCATGATGAATAGGATCATCTTCAAATTGCTTAATATCGGTAGCTTCTCTTTGTTGTGTGTTTCGTACTGGAGATTGGTACAATGCATAGTATCCGATCTTTGTATTTGTTTCTGGGTTACTCACTTCATTTGCATCGTCATGATCAGGATTGCATTGTTCAGGCACAGGCTTTATATCTGAAACTTGTTTTGGATCAAAAATAAGTGGCCATATTGTTAAAACATCTGTTCCATCTTTAATGGGCATTCTTATATTGTCTATAGTCATCTGCGTCCATGGATGTTCTAAGTGGAATGTCACAGTTGTGGAATGTGTTACTGTACTACCATTGAGTTTATAGCCTAAAACTGTGCAGTCTATTTTAATAAAGTTAGGCGTTCCCTCTGTCATAGTGTTATAAGTTTTATCGATAAATTCAGCATGGAATTGCAATACATTGTCCATTTCATAACCAATGCATCTTTTTGGGCGTAAGTGTGCTTTAAAAACATACCAAGCAACAGCGTGTTCTGCAATAGGGGCTTTATTTCTCAATAATTTTTTAATATTGTCATTGACAGGTGCATTAAAAAATGTTCGAAAGTTTTTTTCATTTCTTTCTGTGTTTCCTGGTGGATTGTTGTATACAAATGTTCTGGAAAGTGTTAAATAGGGAGCATTTGTTGTGGAGTCGTGTGTTTTCCAATCATAGGCACAGCGAGTAATAATCGACCCAGGCCACGGTGTTGTATGTTTAGCAGCAGCAATGAGTATTTCATCTTCAATTACATATTTATTTTCATCGCCTTGACCAGAATCATTAGGATCGTAGTTTGCTTGAAGGTTATATCCAGGCTTTATCCAAAAATTAAACCCTTCCTCATTCCATATATCTTTTTGATTTGTTATGATTTGCGGATGTTTATAGCTTTTCATATACACGCCATCAGGACGTCTTTCACATATCTCATTATTAACTTCTCGACTTGCCCATGAAAATAATGTGCAGTCTGTATTATTGTGTGGATTCCGTTCAAAAAGATAACCGTCTCCAATGTTTTCTGGGCTTATATTTGGACTCCATTCTGTGGAAGAAGGCGTCTTTGATATGATGCCACTCCATGCAGTTTCTGCTGAATTTTTATTTTGGCGTTCATGTTCAAAATCATGCTGTGTGTTTACAATGTGTGGCTCCCATAGTTGTATATTTGCAGTTTGCTTTGATTGTGCTAAATTTTCATATGGTCGATTTGCTATGATAGGTGCTCCCTTTCTGGGAACAATTCGACTAATGGCTTCAAAGTAAAAAATACCAGGAGAAAATAAACAACATTCTACATTTCCTTTTGCAATATCTAGCCTATCAAATGTGCGATGGTGAGCAATATCAGGTGTTTTTTTATTTTGCAACATACCAGGATAAATAGCAGAAAAAATAGCATGTGCTTGTGGTTTTGTCAATTTGTTTAATAAATATGCTTCCACTTCATTCCAATTTCTAAAACAAGAAGAATTGCCTAAATTATCAGATTTTTTTTGGCGATCAGATACAATATTTTTTGCTAAGGTTTGAGCAACTAACTTAGAAATTATAGTATTAAAAGACTCACCTTTTCTGTTTTTATGGACTGCTGTGATTCCTTCAAACACAACAGTTAATATTTCCTCTGACGCAACATTGAGATTGATGGGATGCATAAGTTCATTTTTTTCATAGTCTATATTTTCATATATACTGTCAATTCCTTCTTGTATATTTAAAGCATAGGGAACATAATTTTTATGCCCCCAACTATCTACAGTAAGATAGCGAGAAAAGATATCTAAATTTATTTGTGATATAGCTCCACTCTCTACTAGGTGGCTTAATTCACCTAAATCATTGTAGCCATCTTTTTCTCTTTGATGATTACTAAATTGATTAGAAAATTCTTGTCTTTTTGCAAATATTTTTGAAATAATATTAGATATTTGAAAAGCTCCTTGAAGATGTCCGCTTTCTTTCACTTGAATGATTTGCAATAAATTTTGTAGCATACGCTCATAGCTTGCAGAATTATGATTTCCTCTATAGGGTAAATTAATATTTAAATATGCACTAGCATCTACGCATTTCAATGTAGAATAGCCAATATAATTTGGTTCTTCAGTTTTTGTATTTTGCCAATCATCCCAAAGTTTTGTACAATGAGAATATTGAAAAGGTAAGTTTTGATTTATAAATTCCATATTTTGATCATTGTAAAAAGACGGATATTGTTTAGATACATTTTTAAATTGTTCTGGCAATTTTTCAACGGGAGTATGGGGGGAATGACGAAACTGGTATGTATCATATTGAAATTTAGAACCTGATTTAGGATTTGGCGTATCTATTTTGCCAATATGAGAATATGATTTACTCATAGCAATGGTAGGGATTCTTGAAGCCGCCCAATGAATTGCTCCTATTGCTGCCTTGTTAGCTTGTTTATTTAGGGTATTATTGGACGTAGCATTTCCTTCCATCATGCTAAATCTCACAAAAAAAACAACCCCCACACTAATAAAAAATAGACAAATCACAACAATAGTATAAGCAATCGCCTTTTGGTTTTTATTATACCTCATGGTTTGTCCTCCTACTTCTTATTTTTTTTGAGTATAACTACTTTTTTATTACAATCTAAGCCAATTTTTTTAGTATACATAAGCACAAAAACAAATTTTATCATCTTTATATATTGAAATCTATCTAAAAATACAAAATTCTAGGAGAAGACAGTGAACATTTTTATATATTTTCTATTCCTATGTATACTTTCCTCTTGTTCTGAACCACGCTCATTGTGCAACATTACATTTCAATTGCAAGAACAAATAACACTACAAAAGACAAAATTACCTAGCAAAAAAATATCTAAAAACATAGAACAACTTTTAGATGAACTTTTGCAACATCCTAAAATATATTCAGAAGAACAAAAAAAAATCATCTCTGATGCATTAGAAATATATCAATTCCATTACTTTGCACAACCCACTAAAAAAAAGTACGCACAATTGCAGAAATATTATAACATGGCAGATACAGGCAATATAGTATTGCCTCCCACATATTTAAAAAATACATTAGACATAGCGTTTTTTCGTAGTCAGCAAGCCCCAACAAAATGGCAACAACTACAATTATTTTGGAAAAAAAATCCAAAACAATTACAAGAATTTTTAACAAAATTAGACAAAAAATGGGAAGTAGGAGGAGTGATATTAGAAACAGAATTGCAAGAGTTTCAGGTGTTTTTTATTGAAGATAAAAAAAGAGACATATATCAACAATATGTCCAAGAATTTGATCAAAATGACTTTCGTCATTTACCTCAATTGGAACAAAAATTTATAGAGCGACTCCGTTTTCATGTATTGGAAGATGAAAAAGCAAAAAAATATTTTGAAGTAGTATTGAAATCTGCAAAAAGACACTTTGCTCTTCTTCATGTTTTAAGTAAAAAATCTACATGGACACAACATGAAAAAGAGCAAGTTCAAAAATCAAAAAATAAATTATATTATTACGGATTAAAAAGAAAACTCACCAAACAAACATACCACGGGGATATAACAGCATTTATTCATAATAAAAATGTCGTTTTTTTCTTTCATACACATCCGCATCACCCTGATTTAATTTTTGCGAAACATCCTTCTGCTCAAGATAAGATTCAAACATTTCGTTTAGGACCTTCACTCGTATTTGATATTCATGAAAACCGAGTTGATGCTTACTTAGTCAATTTAGGGAAAACGTTTCGGAAAATCACTTTGTAAAAGAATAATTCCAAAAAAAACGTAAATCCTTTTCAAAACTCCCTAAATCTATATTGTCTACATCTATATTACAAATATATTGCAACAATAGCAAGACACTAAAAACAATCATGCTGATAAGGGAAAATATAAAAAGTGTCATGGCTATGTCTCCTTTTTGTTGAGTTTTGCGATCAATATTTTTAATCAATACTTCTATCGTCTCTACTATATATTATACAATATAGATTGTCATAGTTTTGTCATATTTGTGTCATTTTTTTGTCACACTTTGTATAAAAATACTAATACTGAATATATAAATAGATAGAAATTTTATAAACAAAAAATTATATGAATTTTGTAAAGGAAAAGATATATTAAGTTAAAAAAAATAGTATAATACATAATATATTCAAAATGAATCTGTCTATGTTATTCTATATATTTAAGGAAAAAATGATGAAAAAATTTTTTATTCTTCTTCTTTTATGCCTTGTTTGGTCGGAAGCTTCTGGAGTTTTAGTGATGGTGCGAGCAGATAAAGATGAAGAGTTTCTCTCGTCACCTGAAAAAATGGATTTAACGAATCTTCGCAATACTTTTAATCCTAACGTAGAAACTATTGTGTATATTCATGGTTATTTAAATGATTATAGTTCTGCAAAAGATACATACAAAGAAGCAGTCAAAGATGCAAAAGCTATTATAGGTGATAGAAACTATATTGGATTTCATTGGCCTTCTCAAGTAATTTGGTTTGGCACAGCTGTAGATAATGCAAATAAAGCGGGGAAATACATAGCCTATGCACTTACAGAAGTTCATAATTTATATGGGGAAAATCCACAGAAAATTCACGTAATATGTCATAGTCTAGGTTGCCGAGTTATCTTAAACACACTTTCCCTTCCAGAAGCACAAAACTTACCTTGGGGAAATATTTGTATGATGGCTCCTGCTGTTCGTAGCAGTGCCTTTCGAAAAGAATTTCCAGATACAAACCTTTATGCAAAAAACTACATCTTCCATTCCACCCGAGATGGTGTTCTAAAACACCTTTATTCTCTCTATGAATCTTTATTTGGGGAAGACAGAACTGAAAGAAATGAACTCATAGAATGGATCAATAAACCAGTAGAGGAACAACTTGCATATATCGAAGAATTAGATCAAAAATTACAAAATGGATTTCAACCAACAACAGAACTAGATTACATGCTGAGAAATGCATTAGCTGTTTCAAGAAAAGATGCTATGGGTCTAAATGGTGCTCAAGCTGGTGCCAATATAATTAACATGAACTATCGACACTTTGCACATGACCATCAAGATTATTGGCGTAGTAAAATTCAAAATTTAATAGCCACAGAATTACTCGGCTCTGTCCAAGATCCCCATTCATATCCTTCGCGGAACGATGATCATGGTCACTCTAAATCAGGATGTGGTTTCCTTGGTATAGAATTTGTAGCTATTTTGTTCTGTCTTTCATTATATAGAAAAGTGTCTAATACTATGTAAAACAGTTGATTTATTTTTTTAGAATGATTAAGATATAAAATATGTTAGATGAATTAAAAAAGCTTGAAAAAAATATTTCTCGTTGCTATCGTCCCGATCGTTTTGGGTTAAGAAAACGAGTGCAAAAATTGCGTAATTCTTTAAAGAAAGGAAGACGTATTGAAGATGGTGTTTTAGATTGTATGTTACAACAGGAGCGCTCCATTGCTGTACGTGATTATCGTAGGGAGCAAGTGCCTCGTGTTTTGTACCCACAATGTTTGCCTATTTTAGAAAAAAAAGATGAAATTATAGCTGCTTTACAACAGAACCAAGTTATTATAGTTGCTGGCGAAACTGGCTCTGGGAAAACAACTCAATTACCTAAATTTTGTTTGGAAATGGGGTTGGGACGAGAAGGGAAAATTGGTTGTACGCAACCTAGACGTGTTGCTGCCACTTCGATTGCTGGTTTTTTAGGATATGAATTGGGACAACGAAATGTATCCTATAAAATTCGATTTGATAGCACAGATTCCAATGAAGCCTTTGTTAAGATTATGACAGACGGCGTTTTGTTGATGGAAATTCAACGTGACCGTGATTTGTTAGAATACGATGTGTTAATTATTGATGAAGCACATGAACGTAGTTTAAATATTGATTTTATTTTAGGGTATTTAAAAAATTTATTGCCACGTCGTCCTGATTTAAAAGTAATTATTTCTTCTGCCACCATTGATCCTTATGCGTTTTCTCATTTTTTTAATCATGCACCTATGATAGAAGTTTCTGGTCGTATGTATCCAGTAGAAGTGTTTTATCATCCTGTAGATAAAGAATTAGAAGAAGAAGGAGATGTGACTTTTATTGATGCTGCGATCGATGCAGTCAAGTTTTTATTAGAAGTAGAGAATTCAGGAGATATTTTAATTTTTATGCCTGGGGAGGCAGACATTCGAGAAACTGTGGATCGTTTAAAAGGTGCAAATTGGTGTGATGCACTTGTACTGCCATTTTTTGGTCGTTTAAGTGCTGTAGAACAAAATCTTATTTTTGAACGTCAAGAAAAGCGGAAGATTATTGTTTCTACAAATATTGCTGAAACTTCCCTAACAATTCCAGGAATTCGATACGTAATTGACAGTGGTTTTGCACGTGTCAGTCGCTACTGTTCTCGTACTCGTACAAAACGGTTGCCCATTGAACCCATTTCACAAAGTAGTGCAGATCAACGAAAAGGGCGTTGTGGACGTATGGAAGATGGAGTTTGTATTCGTTTGTATAGCGAAGATGATTACCTTTCTCGTGAAAAATTTACATCTCCTGAAATCCGTCGCTCTGATTTATCAGAAGTAATTTTGCGTATGGCTGCATTTCGTATGGGAAATTTAGAAACGTTTCCTTTTCTAGATCCACCTTCGCAAGCATCTATCAAAGAAGGAATTCAGACTTTATTCGAACTAGGTGCACTAGATGAAAAACAGGAATTGACACATTTAGGACGAGAAATGGCAAAATTGCCAACAGATCCTCGTACAGCACGTATTTTATTAGCTGCCATTAAATTAGATTCCCTATGGGAAGTATTGATTATTGTGTCTGGTATTACGATCCAAGATCCAAGAGAACGTCCATTAGATAAAATAGGAGAAGCCGAAGAAAAACATCGCCAATTTATGCATAAAGAATCAGATTTTTTAACGTATGTCAATCTTTGGAATACATACCATAAATTATGGAATAGTTTTAAAACACAAAATAAAATACGAAAATTTTGTAAAGAGAATTTTTTATCGTATACAAGAATGAGAGAATGGTGCGATCTATACGAAGAATTATATGAAATTTTAGAAGAGCAAAAAAAATTAAAATTAAGTGACAATCCGCCTGACTATGCTGCTGTACATAAGGCTTTGTTAAGTGGCTTTTTATGTTATATTTGTCATAAAAAAACAAAAAATTTATACTATGCTCGCCAAAATCAAGAAGTCATGATTTTCCCAGGGTCAACATTATTTAATGTGCAACCAGAATGGATTGTTGCCGCAGAAATTGTAGAAACAAGTCGCTTATTTGCTCGCACTGTAGCAAGAATTGAGCCAGAATGGATTGAACCATTAGCTGGTAAAATGTTATCGTATTCTTATTCTGATGTGAGATGGAATCGACAAGCTGGACATGTCAATGCTACGGAAAAAGTTTCTTTATGGGGGCTTGTGATTGTGGAAGGTCGTAGCGTTCATTATGGTCGAATAAATCGAAAAATTTCACGAGAAGTCTTTATTTTAGAAGGACTTGTCCGAGGTTTGATAGATGTTGGCATTCCATTTTTATGTGACAATCTAAAATTGCAAAACACTGTCATTGGTGTGGAAAATAAAATACGAAAGCATAATCTTTTGACAGAAGAATATGTACGAGAAGATTTTTATAGAGAATGCATTCCTGATGTAGTCAATGTTGCTGAATTGCAAAGATATTTATTACAACATCCTAATGATAAAAACTTTCGCATGTCTTGGCATCATGTATGTGATGGAAATATTGAAATTGATGAAAACATTTACCCTGATTTTCTTTATCTTGGGAGTCGAAAGTTGGATTTGTCATATATTTTTGATCCTGGTGGAGAATTGGACGGTGTTACTGTTCATATTCCCGATGAATTATTAGGACAATTGTCAGCAGATGCTCTTTCTTGGACGATTCCAGCTTGGCTAGAAACAAAAATTTTATCTTTGTTAAAATCTTTAGATAAAGACATTAGAAGAAAAATTACACCTGTAGCGGATCGTGCCAAAGAAATTTTTCAAGAAATTCAACCTAGCGAAGAAAACATTTTAGACACTTTAGAAAAAATAATTGAAAAAAAATATAATACAAAGGTGCAACGACAAAATTGGGATATTGAGGAGATATCAAATTACCTTACATATTATTTTATTGTAGAAGGACCAGATGGTCGTATATTAGGAAAAGGAAGAGATTTAGAAAAATTACAACGTCAGATTCGTGTGGGGAAAGTATGTCCAGATTGGCAACGTGCTATGAGAAAATGGTTTTTACCTAATGTACGTTCTTGGAACTGTGGAAATTTGCCAGAATATATAGAACTTACACCTTTTCAAGGTGGAATGCAACATCGTGCATATGTGGGATTAGAATTTCAAAACAATCAAGTGAATCGAACTATTTTTCACTCTTTAGAAGAAGCTACTAAATATTCTGGGCAAGCAATTTCTGCGTTATTGCAATTCTCATTGGCTCCAGACCTTCGTAAATTGGAAAAAGCACTTTTCTTTTCTAAAGATATTATAGAAGATTTCAAAAAATATAATTTATCAGACAATCTTGTTTCAGAAAGTATTTATTGTTTACAAAAAACATTATTTCCTACAGCAGAAAAATTCATCCGCACAGAAAAAGATTTTTTAGCAAGAAAAAAAGAAATACAATGTCAAATCAATACGTGGGTTGAACAATGGACAGACATTTTAGATGATATTTTAGATGAATACGATGAAGTGCAATACTTACTCAAACAACAAAAATACAGCCCAAAAACAAAAACTACAGCAGATATGATTGAACAGATTAAATATAGTTTGCGAAGCTTATTTCCTAGACAATTTTTAACAAGCACATCTGCCAATCAATTAAAACATTATCCACGATATTTAAAAGCATTGCAACTTCGTTTAGAACGAGGATTTTTAGACCCTAATAAAGATCAGAAAAAATGGCAAGAAGTTCTTCCGCATATACAAAATTTAGTAGAATCTGCTCCTGTTCTTTTTCGAACTCCATATGCAAATAGCCTCATGGAATACCGTTGGATGATTGAAGAATATAAAGTTTCTTTATTTGCTCAAGAATTAAAAACACCCTATAGTATTTCTGAGAAAAAACTTTCTGAAAAATACGATACTCTTACAAGAAAAGACGCCCTATAGTATCTCAGAGAAAAAACTTTCTGAAAAATACGATACTCTTACAAGAAAAGACGCCCTATAGTATCTCAGAGAAAAAACTTTCTGAAAAATACGATACTCTTACAAGGAAAATGTTTTGATTATAGATTGTTCTTTATTAGGAGAAAAATAAAGCATAGGATACAAGACATTGATGAACTTTTCTATTGTTTTAAAAAAAAAATTTCTTATAATATATAAAATTTAAAATTTTTTATAATATATTGTTTTATAATATATTATTTCATAATATACTGTTTTATTATCATTGTCTATTCAATACAAAATTCTTTATTTAGGAATTATAAGTATGAAAAAATTTTTTCTATTGCTTTTCATTTGTCTTATATGGGCAAATGCTTCGGGAAGTTTAGTGATGGTTCGAGCAGATAGCAATGAAACCTATCTATCTTCCCCTTCTAAAATGAATTTAACTGATGTTATCCATAGTTTTAATCCTAATGTAGATACCATTGTTTACATTCACGGCTATATGAATGATTTCAATGGTGCAAAAAGTCAATATAGTGGTGCTGTCAATATTATGAAACCTATTTTAGGAGATCGTAACTATATTGGTTTCCATTGGCCATCTAAAGTGATTTGGTTTGGTACAGCCATTAAAAATGCAAATAAAGCTGGTGAATACTTAGTCTATGCACTCACAGAAATCAATAAATTCTACAACGGCAATGGTCGAAAAATCCATGTAGTATGCCACAGTTTAGGTGGACGAGTTCTTTTAGATACACTTGCTTGCCCAGAAGCTCCTTACCTTCCTTGGGGAAATCTTTGCTTAATGGCTCCAGCTGTTCATAGCAATGCCCACACAACAGATTTTCCAGGAACATATAGATTTGGTAAAGCTCAATATGTCTATCACTCAAAAAAAGATGGAATTTTAAAATATTTATACACGCTGTATTATTGGCTTTTTGGCAAGGGAAGGGAAGAACTAGAATACAACCGCAATGCTGAACTGGAAGCTTGGCTAAAAAAATCATGGGAAGAACAACGTGCCTACTTAGCAAACTTAGAGAAAAAAATTGCCAATGGTTGGACTCCCACATCTGAACTTGATAAAATGCTCGCTGAATCTTTAAAAATATCTGCAACAAGAGCTATGGGTATTAGTGGTTCACAAATTATTGGAAAAGTAATCAATATGAACTACACACAATATGCTCCTTCTCATTCTTCTTATTGGGGAAGCGAAATCCTCAAAAAAATTGCATCTGAAAAACTTAAATAGTTTTCCTATAAATCTATCTAAAAAACATGTTCGTTGTAGTACGAACATGTTTTTTTATTATCATATACAATATGGTGTCTTTCATAGGAAGAATCTGTTTTTAATATAGAAAAGGAAAGTTCATGAGAAAATCTATTCTTGTTATATTTTTTTGTATGATCATGGGAACTTACATAATCAGTGAAGAAAGAACATCACAAATTCAAAAAGCAGTTTTAGAACAATTTCATGTATATCCTCAATCAACATTGCAAGATTATTATAAAAATTTCTTTCAAGACCGTTTTGGTCCAGGACATCTTATCACTGATTTGCAAACAGCTCATAAATATTTACAAAATGAACTAGAACAAACACCTATAGAATCTAGCATTTTATATGAAAAAACAGGATGGAGAGGCAATTATTATCGTGTATCGCTTTCTTTAATTAAACAAAATATAATTCCTTACCATATTTTTTTTGATTCGTTTGTAAAAAGTGTCCATGGAATTCAACCTCCCACTCATGAAGAATGGATAGAAGAATGGAATGAAATTCAAAAAATTATTGAAAATTTGAATCTTTCTTTAATAAATTATGAACAAGATAAACAGTTCATTCAAGAAAAATTACAAAAAAAACAATATACGATCCATCATAGTAAAAAATATAATCAATATTATAAACCACATTATCGAATCATTGAAAAAAATATCTTCTTTTCTATTATATTACCTTATTTAAAATAATAAACTTTCCATGTCTATTACATTTTCTTATTTAACATAGACGTTTTTTTCTGTTATATTACCTTATTTAAAATAATAAACTTTCATGTCTATTGTATTTTCTTATTTAAAATAAACGTTCTTTTCTATTATATTACCTTATTTAAAATAATAAACTTCCCATTCCTGTTATATATTTCCTTATGTAAAATAAATGTTCCATTTTATTGGAACTTTAAAAAACAATTTCTTTCCTCATTGTAAAGATAAACACATGATTAGTATAAAATTTGATCAAGGAACTTTAACAATAGATGGTAATGAATATGCTTACCTTATTCGAGACATTCCATATTGTCAATGGGATCTTCGAACAGGATGTTATAGAATGCCTGCATATCAATACTATTCTTTAATTACAATATTATATGATCATCGTTTGCAATATGATGACCAAGCACGTCAATATAAACAGTTAGATTTACCACAACCTACTGTCATACCATTTCCTTTTCAAAAAGAAGCCATACAAGCCTGGATAAATGCGTACAAAAGAGGTGTGATTGTCTTACCAACAGGTACAGGCAAATCATATGTAGGAGTTTTAGCAATTGCTGTTGCCTGTAGGAGTACAATGATTGTTGTTCCTACGATAGATTTAATGCACCAATGGTATGATGTATTAAAAACACATTTTCCAGATGCAAAAATTGGTTTAATTGGTGGTGGATACTATGAACCTAGTGATATTACAATTACGACATATGATTCAGCATACCGTCATATGGAACATCTAGGAAATCGCTATGGACTCATCATATATGATGAATGCCATCATTTACCTAGTCCCACATATAAAATGTCTGCGGAATGTTCCATTGCACCGTATCGATTAGGTCTGAGTGCAACGCCAGAGCGAGTCGATGGTGGACATTATCAACTGCATAATCTCATTGGACCACTGATTTATCGAAAATCAATTACTGAAATGTCTGGTCAATATTTAGCAGATTACGAAGTCATAGAAATTAGAGCTCAACTTTCCCAAGAAGAACGACAAGAATATCAACATTATAGAACAAAATATTTAAATTTTCTACGAAGCCGCCGCATTAATATTAGCAGAAATTGGGCAAGATTTATTATTGAAACTAGTAGAAGTAAGGAAGGAAGAGAAGCATTTTTAGCATATAGAAAACAAAAAGAAATTACATACGCTGCACCAGCAAAAATAAAAATACTTACGAATCTATTAAAAAAGCATAAAAATCAACGCATTCTTATTTTTACGCAAGACAATGCCACAGCATATTATATTTCTAAAGAATTTCTTGTTCCTGTTATTACACACCAAACAAAAACAAAAGAACGTCGAGAATATCTTTTAGGATTTAACAAAGGAACCTACACAATCCTTGCTACCTCCAAAGTCTTAAACGAAGGAGTCAACGTTCCAGCAGCTAACATTGGAATTATTCTCTCGGGAAGTGCCAGTGTTCGAGAACATGTCCAACGTTTAGGGCGAATCTTAAGAAAATATAATAATAAACAAGCACTTCTTTATGAGATTGTTACAGACAATACAGCAGAACAATTCGTTAGCCGACGACGTCGCCACCACGAAGCATATTTAAAAAAATAAAAATGGATATTACAGTGTTCTTTATAGTATCAGACACTGTTCAAACATCGATATACATAGCAACAAGAACAATATCTGATACAAATACAAGTAGTAAAAATACATATATGTAACATTAAGATAAATAGCAAAAATACATATGCGTGGCTTGATTGTTCATAGTAATTGATATAATTATAACATTGTCGTTATAAATTTGATACCGATATAAATAGCAAAAATAAATAGTGTTGAACACCGTTGTTATATTATAGGTACAAATGGAATACCTAATATAAAAATAAACAGTGTTAAACACCATTGTTATATTATAGACATAAAAGTGCCTCATACATACCTAACACTATAGTTAGAAACGCACTATACTAATTCATAGAACATGTATTGTAAAAAAATTTTCTTGCCTCTTGCAATGCTCTTTCAAATTTTTCTTGGCGAGAAATGGGAAGTTGAGCGATTGCAAAATATGGATCTAAATTGGGAATAAAATTGGGCGGAATGTGTTCAGAAGCAATTTCTTGAATTCGCTGGATAAGGGCATTCTTATATTTTGTGTAGTAGTAATCTGTCAATACTGCTCTACGAGCATCAGGTACTGGATTATTAAAATCAATTGCCCAGGGTTTCCCTTGTTCATCTATGATAAATTCCACTGCATTCATTTCATATCCCAGAAGTCTATTGAGTACTTGTGAAATATTGATAATTTCTTGGTATTGTTCCTCTGTTAAAAAATTGTCGTCTTGGATATACACTGCATTATCATTTTTTTTAAATTGATATTTAATAGGAATAATTTGACGTCCAATGCAAAGGCAACGAACTTGCCAATTATGAGGAGAATGCACGTAACTTTGAACTAATAAAATTTCTTTGTCACTTTTATCATACTCTGCAATTAATCCTTGTAGATCGTAAATTTTGCGAACCCCCATACCTCCCTTTCCATTTGCTGGCTTTATAAAACAGGGAAAGCCAATATCTGTAACAATTTTTTTCCAATCAAAAAATTCATGATAAAATAAATGACTTTGTGATAAAACCATGGAATGAGTTTTGGCTGGTAAAATATATGTTTTAGGAACAGAAATTCCTATATCATGTGCCATTCCATATCCTGCATATTTATTATTTAAAAAATATTGAAAACTCCATGGATTATTCACAAAATATGTACTTTGAAAACACATACGTGGAACAATGTCAATGGCATAAGGGAAAAAACAAGATCCACGATCTATAATGATGTCATATTTTTTCTCTTCCTTAATAGAAGACTCTCTAATTTGAATATGTTCTGCATGGAAACGGTATAAATTTCCATCACAATCTTTTTGTGGTTCTAGGTTGTTTAATGTAAATTCTACATCTAAACCAAATGACTCTGTAAAATGAAAAAATCCTACAAAAATCACTTTTATTTCTTCATGCATATGATACCTCTTGTACTATAGGGTCGTATAAATAATCCAACTTAAACCACCTAAAATTAAATATGCAAGCCAAGTTGATAATTCTTTAAAATTCCCAAAATCTATAGCAGAGCCAAATGATTTTTTAATATTTTTATCTTGCCAATCCACACTATACAATTCATCCATAACTAAATGAACACCATATCCAAGTCCAGATACAACTCCCATGAAAATTTGTTGTTGTTCCTCTAAATGTGCAAATGATAAATATAATAATTGACCAAAAATAATCATAGCTGGAATACTATGAAAAATCCCACGATGTACTGTACAAGCTGTGAATATTTTAAATAAGAAAAATTTTATAAAAATATAACTAATAGAAAAATATACGATCCATTCTTCTAGAGCAAAACCAATATGAAAATCTTTTGGTCTTGTAAATTTAGGTAAATTTAAATATGGAATTAAATATAAATATGGCAATGCAATAATAGGCAATAAAATCGCCAAAACATCAAACAAAATTCTTGCAGGTACACTTATTGAATGGTCAATATCTGGAGCAATAGATGCAGTAGTACCAATGGTCATAACTGATAATGCTTGCACTTCAGATAAACCAAAATGCAAATATCCTGCAACAGAACAAACAGAGCTAAATGCAATTCCAGCTACTAAATGATGTTGAAAATTCGCCATAATACAAACCTAATCATAATTTTGTTTTTTTATACGTCTTATGTAAAAAATAAAAAAAATTGTAACAAATATTTCATTAAATTACCATTATATTTCATTAAATTACCATTATATTTCATTAAATTACCATTATATTTCATTAAATTACCATTATATTTCATTAAATTACCATTATATTTCATTAAATTACCATTATATTTGTCTAATTTTATACTTAAAATACTTTAATTTTTCATAAAAAAATAAATTCTATAGTTCATTCTATTTTAAAATACAACATATGATCTTCATAAGTTGTTTGAATAGGAATATTCATTTGTTTATATAATTCCAATGTTGTTGAAGACGGAAAAGATTGTGCAGAAGAAATAAATGCTTGTCGAGGTTGAATTTTTTTCAATACTTGTTCCATATTTTTTACAAAGGAACCATGGTGAGGAACTTGAAAATAATCTACTGTTGTAAGGTGATAGTTTTTCAAAAATTCTTCCCATGCAACATGTTCTGCATCACCTGTAAAGAGTAAGCTTGTTTTTATTCCTTCTACTAATATAAATAAAGAATGTTCATTATTTGATCTACTTTGTATATACTTTCCCGGATCTAAAAATTGTAAATAAGAAAAAAGATATTCTTCATCTTTAGCAAGAACAATTTTTGTTCCATATTGTTGAAGGGTTTGCAATAGTTTCTGACCAGAATCAAAAAAAGCTTGGTTCACATAGACTCGTTCTATAAAAATTTTTCCTACAAGAGCATCTAACGCATTATAATGATCAGCATCATGATGAGATAAAATAACAGCATCTAATTTTCGAATTCCTTTATTTGCTAAAAAAGGAATGAGTATTCGCTTCCCTACACCTTGTATCATAGAGCCACAATCGTATAAAATATGTTTATTCTCAGGCAAAGAAATATAATTTATACTTCCATTTCCAATAGAAAATACAAAAATTTCTGGACATTGCACTTGTTTTTCTCGAAAATAATGACCAGAAAATAAACAAACAAACGAAAAAATAAGCCAAAACCATATATTTTTACAAGGATATATAATAAGAATAAAATAAAACAATATAACACAACTCACCAAAGGAGGAATCCAATATAAAGCACTTCCTGGCAATATAGAAAAAAATGATACAATATAGAAAAATATATTGGATAAAAAATCTAGGGAAAAACTCAACAAAATACCACCCCAGCCATAACTAAAAAATGTGAACAAAAACAATAATGTGCAAAAAATCAACAATATAATGATAGGCATTAAAACCATAGTGCCAAGAAACGCTAAAAGATGAATAGAATAAAAATGGTAAGCTGTTAATAAAGAAGTACCCCAAAAAATAGTCAAGGACAAGAGAATAGATTTATGACAATACAATAAAATAGTCTGCCACCATGTAGATTTTATGTAAGATCGAGATTGTACAAAATTTGGACTATAAATTTTTATAATCGAATAACATGCTGACCAAGACAATTGAAATCCAGGTTGAAACACTTCTAATGGTTTCCATAATAAAACTAATAAAGCTGCCAATGCTAACGTATTTTCAATGGAAGTAGTACGAACAAATAATAAACTCGATACATAAACACAAATTAAAACAGTAGCACGAACAACTGATACTTGACAACCTACTAACATCGCATATACAATGCATAGTACTATAACAAGTAACGATGCTAACCAATACCGTAAACCAGAATATTGTAAAAATATATAAAAAAATAATGCAACTATAGAAATATGCATACCAGAAATTGCCAACAAATGCACAACTCCAGTTTGAATGCAATCTTGCAAAATATTTTCATCTAAACTAATACGAAATCCTAAAACTAATGCTACTACTAAAGCAGCAGTTTTTCTATCAACTTTTTCAAAAATCCATTCTGCATATTGTTTTCGCAATACATCTAACCTATACCATATTCCAGAACGATTCTTTTTTAAAACAAGGATATGTTCTGTAAATTTCACAAACATATTATAATGCACACCTTGAGAATATTGAAAAGAACGATGATCTAATTCATATAAATTTTTAGGTGGCGACAATTCTTTTAACCAGCCAAAAATTTCAATTTCATCTCCTATATGTAATTCTACATAGCCTTCTATTACAACATTCACCCCCACTGGAAAATCAATCCAAACATTCCCTTGTAAAATAGATTTAGCATGAATTTGAAATGAATTTTTATACCAACGTTCATGGTCTGATTGTCCTTGAATCCATGAAATGGGAAAAGGTGACTCAGTAACTACACCTACAATTTTTACTAAACATGGTTGTTTACATTCAGGATGTTTACGATATTCCCATGAAACACGCCACATGCCTAAAAAAAATATAACTAAAAATAACCAAATTTTCCAACGCCAACATAAACATACTATAAAACATAAACACAAAAAAACTATCCATTCTGTAACTTGGTAATGCCATCCCACTACAATTCCAAAAATAAAAAATAAAGCAAAAAAAACACACGGTTTTGACATCACATTTTGCCAAGGTTTTTTTACATAATCCCATTCATTCTCTACTAATAAAAATAGTCTATCTAGTATTTTTTTTCTAGGTGCAAGGAAAGCACCTAGTTTTAAGATAGGATCAAAAAAACGTATAAAAAAAATTTTAAAATTTTTTTTATACGTAGAGCCTTCCCATCGTTTTTTTACAGTATCACAAATTTTTTTTATCATACACCTTCTCCCTCATTATCTTGTATGCATCCGACGCAAAATGTACAATTTTTTTATTCATGCATCCGATGAAAAATGTTACACATTGTACAACATGATCTAAACAATTAAAAAATGGCATACAACAATATAAAAAAATTGAAATATGCCATAAAACTATACAACATAGAAACATTATATTTTTTTCTGAGAAGATTTTGAGAGAAGCCCAGTAGGAATATTAACAGCTACTTGAAAGTTGTCAAGTGCACGATACTGAAGAGCTTCTGCTACATGAGCCATAGAAAGTTTTTCTTTATTGTCTAAATCTGCTAAAGTGCGAGCAATTCGTAAAATTTTATGCAAAGCCCTTGCAGAAAAACCTCGCTGTTCCATAGCTTTTTGTAAAAGTTCTTCTGTCGTGGCATCTATAGCACAAAATTTCTTTAATAAACGCACAGGAATTTCTGCATTGTAAGAAAACTTGTACGGTGCCCAACGTTTTTTTTGCATTTCCCGAACTTGTAAAACTTTTTCACGCATCACTGCTGACGAAATTCCAGTAGAATTTGACATTAAATCTCGAAAATGAACTCGATCTACTTGAACTTGTAAATCAAATCGATCCCATAATGGCCCAGAAATTTTTTGAAGATACGATTGAATTGCATGCGAAGTGCAAGTACAAGGAAGAACAGCATCATACAAATAACCACATGGACAAGGATTCATCGCTGCAATGAGTAAAAAATGTGCTGGATAGGTAACTGTTTCTTTAGCACGTGCAATGGTCACAGAGCCACTTTCCAATGGTTGCCGCAACACTTCTAAGACATTTCGTGAAAACTCTGCAAATTCATCTAAAAATAAAACACCATGATTGGCTAAGCTTAATTCACCAGGACGAGGATCAGAACCTCCTCCGACAATTCCAATGGCACTTGTAGTATGGTGTGGCGATCGAAAGGGAGCAGTAGTAATGAGTCCCACTCCTTTTGGTAAAATTCCTGCAATACTATGCACGCGTGTTGTTTCCATAGATTCAGAAACAGATAATGGAGGTAAAATTGTGGGTAATCGTTGTGCCAACATTGTTTTCCCAGCTCCTGGTGATCCAATCATTAAACAGTGATGGCATCCAGCCGCAGATATTAGCATAGCTCTCTTGCTATATTCTTGCCCAACAATTTCTGAGTAATCCATTCCTGAGTAGTCTTTGCTATCTACAGGCGGGGTAGATTTTACACAAGGAGTAAAAGGCACTGCACTTTTCCAATTTATAACATATGCAACAACATCTTGCAAATGAGCTGCAGGATATATTTGCACTAAATCACAAAAAGCAGCTTCCACTGCATTGGCTTTTGGCACAATCATTTTCTTAAATCCAGCTCGGTAGGCAGCTTCTACCATAGCAATGACTCCTGGAACTGGTAAAATAGATCCATCTAGCCCCATTTCACCTACAAAAATAACGTCATCAATGCCACGATTAGGGAGTTGTTGGCTTGCAACTAAAATTCCCATTGCCATTGGTAAATCATATTGTGCTCCCTTTTTTCTCAAATTTGCTGGAGTTAAATGAACAATCACTCGATTGTACGGAAAGTAATAGCCTGCATTTCTTAGCCCAATTTTTACTCGATACCTAGCTTCGCGAAGAGCACCGTCAGGCAAACCAATGATAGAAAATTTAGGAGCTTTCCCACTTAGGTCTATTTGTGTTTCAATCAAAGTTGCCTCTAGACCAGATAAGGCAAACGTCATAACTTTACATAGCATAACTATCTCCTTTATATATTAAAAAATAATTCTTTGTATTTTTATGATACAGAGTATTTAGAAAAGTATTGTTTACATCCTAATCCTATTATAATTAGCTTTTGGACAAGTACTGTTCACATCCTAATTCTATTATAATTAGCTTTTGGACAAGTACTGTTCACATCCTAATTCTATTATAATTAGCTTTTGGACAAGTACTGTTTACATCCTAATTCTATTATAATTAGCTTTTGGACAAGTACTTTTTACATCTGAATCCTATTATAATTAACTTTTGAACAAGTACTTTTTACATCTTAATCCTATTATAATTAGCTTTTGGACAAATACTTTTTACATCTTAATCCTATTATAATTAACTTTTGGACAAGTACTTTTCACATCTTAATCCTATTATAATTAACTTTTGGACAAGTACTTTTGAACATGTAAGAAAATAAAATCAAAAAAAAATGTCAGAAACTGAAAAATCAGTCTCTGACATTGGAGTCTAAAAATATAATCAAAAAAAATTTTAAAAATTAATATTCCAAAACAAAATTGGTTCAGAGGTAGAAGAGTATTGAAGCGTTCCATTCGCTGAAATATATTCGCTATGACAGCAATTTACATATAGATAAGGACAATGGTGTCTTGCTGCTAAAAATATACGACGATTTCCACTTTGATAATGTTCTATTGGTGATCTACCAACAGGATCTGTAGTAGCATATGCAGATTGAAACGCAATGTTAGTCATATTATTTAAATTTTTCTTCTCCCATATATCAGGGAACATATGTTCATAGCATATACATACTGCAATTATAAAATCAGACAGTATCTGCAATGTTGGTTTAGGATTGCATGTTCGAAATTTTACTTTTTCATTTGCATATAATTTTGTGTATTTTAAAAATGGCAAAATACTGCTTAGTGGTTTCTCTCCTTGTGGAGCTGGTATGAGTTTATCTACAATCTCCATTTTTGTTTTTGTTATCAGGCAGATCGCTGTTTGGTAAGGAAGTTGGTTAATAGGATATGTATCCCAATTTTCTGGGTATGTTGATTCTTCATAAATATACAAATAAAGACCACTAATAATAGTTATGGGAAAATTTAGTTTTTGTAAATGTTTTTGAATCTGTGTAGGTGTCAGTTTACATTCATATTTTTTTTGATAGACACTTTCTGCATCCATAAGCCATTCATGTTGTTTATTTCTACAACCATACAATGCATTTTCTGCTAAAAAAACATATTTAGGTTGTTTTTTTTCTATTTGTTTCCAAAGTTTCTCAAAATTTTCTGTAGTCATTTGTTCTTGAATAACAGCAATATTCGCAGTTTTTGTAGTATAGGTAGTGTGATAAATATATACTCCATATACATGAAATACTAAAATAATAGAACAATATATAAAAATAGGTTTTTTTTGAATTTGTTTTGTTTGTTGATACTGTTCAATGTTTCGATAAATAAAATAACTACTAGCACAAATAAGAATAGAAAACACTGTATAGCCAAATATTTGACTTGTTTGTATTAAATAAAGATTGCGGGATGCAATGTCTGGAGTTTGCATATACGCAGAAGCAAAAATTGGATTTTCTCGTTGAAGCCATTCTATGAAAGTAAAAGAAAAAATTGCTAACCAAGGGAATCGTGAGGTAATTGTTTTATATGTAAGTATTGTATGACAAGTCCAAACCAATATTTCATATAGAACGACTAAACAAAATATAAAAATAGGCTGAGGCTGATACCAAGATACCCATAATAGATCGATTACAGTGATTAAAATTCCTAAAAAACAACCTATATATATGCCTTGTCGAATATTTTTAATACGTGAACATAGGTAATAAAAAGGTGTGTATACAAAAAAAACTAAAACAATTCCTAAATAAAAAGGAAGATGAACGAGAATAATAGGCAAACTTGTTAAAAGATAATATATATTGTTTTTTAAAAATTTTTTCATCTAGAATACCTAAAAAATATTGAATCATATATTGAATTTTTCTATATCTGGACTGAACCTTCCACAATGTCGTACACCACATGAAGGTCGTTTTAAATAGTAAATTATATATGGAATGAACCTTCTATAATGTCGAACACCACATGAAGGTCGTTGTAAATAGTGAATTATATATGGACTGAACCTTCTATAATGTCGAACACCACATGAAGGTCGTTGTAAATAGTGAATTATATATGGACTGAACCTTCTATAATGTCGTACACCATATGAAGGTCGTTTTAAATAGTGAATTATATATGGACTGAACCTTCTATAATGTCGTACACCATATGAAGGTCGTTTATTGAACACACCTATGAGTAGTGAACTACTTGGAAGATCATAACGTATATGATCTTCCAAGTAGTCACTACAAGGTGTGGGATGCATGAAATATTTTAGCATCGTTGTTCACACAAAATATTAATACTCTACATTAACTTCTATTCATTTGTTTCTTGAATTTCTTCCTGTTCAGTTGTTTCTTGAACTTCTTCCTGTTCAGTTGTTTCTTGAACTTCTTCCTGTTCAGTTGTTTCATTAGTATCTGGGAAAAATTGTAAGTATTTTTTTTCTTTATCACGTGTGCAGAGTGAAACAATGATTAATGTGAGTATAGAGGCGATGGCCGCTGGGTAGATAATGTATTCACTACTCATGAATGTTGCAGCAATCATAGTTGTGATGATGCCAACTGCAATCGATGCAGCACCACCTTTAGGAGTTGCTCGTTTCCATAAAAATGCGGCAAGAAGAGCTGGAGTGATGCCTGCTCCTACCATAGTATAAGCATAAAATGCCATGTCTAAAATAGTTTTAAAGTAGGTAGCTACTATATATGCCGAAATTCCTAAAATAACAATGAAAACTCTCTGAATCCATACAATAGTTTTATTGGATGCTTTTGGATTGATAAGGCGTTGGTAAATATCGCGTGTAATATTGGTAGATGGAATCATAAGGAATGTGTTGGCTGTAGATAAGATAATGGCAACAGCTGCAGCCATGAGTAAACTGCCAGCCAATAGTGGAAGTTTTTCTTGAGCAACTTTAAGAATGATACATTCTGTAAGGGGAGCACTGATAACTCCATCTACCATAAATGTTTCTGCTCCATGATAGATTGCACTTCCTACTACAGCAACTAGACAAAGGGCTGTTTCAATAATGACAACTCCAATAACCATTCCAATGACTGCATTTCGTGCTGCTTTTTCATTTTTAGCAGAAAAGAATTTCTGGTACATACTACTTTCACCAAGAAGTAGAAAGAATGTAGGAAAGAATACTCCCATTGCCCACCAAAAATTATGTCTTCCAAATACAGTGAAGTGTTCTTGAGGCAGTGTTTCAACTACTTTATTGATTCCTCCAACAATGCTCCCACCAAAGTTCCCAAGAAGTAAAGGTAGAGCAATGAGTACTCCTAATGTCATCATGATTCCATTAAAAAGGTCAATGGCAACAATAGAAAGCATGCCTGCAAGGAGTGTAAATACAATAGTAACTACCATGGTAATGAGTGCACCTTGTGTTGCTGTCATTTGACCATCTGTGAGAATTTCTAATAGTCGTCCGCCACCTCTGAATTGGTAACCAACAATGGACATATAAGCAATGATAACTGCAACAGTCCCCAAAATTCGTGCCTGTAAGTTATATCGTTTTTCTAATATATCTGATACAGTGTACTCGGCTAATGCTCGTACTTTAGGTGCAAGGAAAAATATAAGGACTATGCCTACCCAAGCTCCTGCACTCATCCATAATTCGGAAATTCCATTGCGAAATGCTAAACCTGCTCCGCCAAATAAGCTACCTGAACCGATCCATGTACAAACCAGTGTGCCTATAAGTAGGTAGGTGGGAACACTTCGTCCAGCTACCATGAAGTCGTCTTGGGTTTTGACTTGGATGCTTTTCCATATGGCTACAGCAAATAACAATATTACGTAACCTAGAATAAAATAAATCATTTTTTCTTACTCCTATATTAAAGATTTGAGATTTTTTGAGAGTAGTTGAAAATAGTATAAATGACTTTATAAATTACCTCTAAAAAAGGTTTATTTTTGAAGGATTATAATGCGAGGGATATTGGCGTAATCCTGTATGATTTGTAAAATTTTTAAATGGTGTTTATGGGCAAGTTGTTGTATGAGATCAGATTGTTGGTAGCCCATTTCTAAGATAAGAAGTCCGTTTTGTTTTAAGTATAAGTGGCTTTGAGAAATAATTTTTTTATAAAATTGTAGACCATCTGAACCACCTAGTAAGGCAATGCTAGGTTCATAATTTTTGACATCTGGCATAAGTGTGTCGTATTCTTCTAGAGAAATATAAGGGGGATTAGATACAATGATATCAAAATAAGGTTGAGGAAATAATGGTGAAAATATGTCACCTCGGAGTAGAAGGAGTCGTTCTTGGACTTGTAGATTTTGAGCATTTTGGTATGTAGTTTCTAGTGCTTCTAGGGATATTTCTATGCCAGTGGCTTGAAGTTGCGGTAAATATTTTAGTAGGGAGATAATAATGCAACCGCTTCCTGTTCCAATTTCAAGAAGTGTTTTTATATGAGAATGATATTGTTGGATATATTCGACGATGAGAGCTGTTTCTGGTCGTGGGATGAGTACGCTAGGATTGACTTGAAATGTAAAGTCCATAAAGGATTGTGTTCCTATTATATAAGCAAGAGGACAATATTGAGATCTTTGTTGCAAAAAGTTCCAAAATTTTTTTTCTTGTTCTTGTGTACATGTTTTATTTGTGGAGAGTAAATATGTATGTAGGTCTATATCCCAAGTTTCCTGTATATACCAACGGATTTCGTCTTCTGCATTTTCTATGTGGTGTAGTGCAATTTTCCCCCAATTTTTAGCTTGATTTAGGGTAATTGTTGTTGTATTTGGTTTATATATATATGTGTTTATCCATTTTGTATTGTCTGCTGATGTGGTCTGTTGAAAAAATGCATACAAATTGTTTTGTTGGCAAAATTTGGTAATATTTTTTGGATCATAGTAATAGTAGAGTCGTCCGTTTTGGTCACGAGTTTGTTTTTCACCTTGTTTTAGAGCAAGAAATATTACAGCTCCTGGTTTTGTTACTCGCAAGATCTCTTGCCATGTATTATTAAATTCCTCTTTTGTTGCATGAAGAAGAGAGGCACAAACCCATATTCCATGGAATGTTTTGTCGGGATAGGGTATATTTTGGAAATCTTGAATATGTATAAAACATTGACTATGTTCTTGGGCGAGTTGTGCTAATGGTTTTGAAATTTCTATTCCAATAGCAGTATGTCCTTGTTCTTTAAAGTATTTGAGATCACGACCTGAGCCACAACCTATGTCTAAAATATGGGCAGAATGGGGAAGAAGTTGATGAAATTGTTCTTGAAATTTTTTCATATCGAGTTGTTTGGTTTTTTCAAAGTATGTTTGAGCATGTTCTACATAGTATTTTTGTGTGGCATTGTCCATGTTTTGAGCTCTCTTTTCTTTGTTTTAGATGGATATCGGTTTACATAAGCAAGTGTTTTTTTTTAAATATAAATTTTACAGGAAGTAGCTATATATGTTTATAGCTACTTCCTGTTTCTGTTTATTGTTATGATTTTTTCGTCAATTCTACAGATGCTTCTTGAAAGAAAATGAGTTGTTCTGGTTTTGAATTTTGTCCTGTGTTATTTTGTTTATTGGTTGTTACATTGTTTTTATTTTTTTTATGTTTTTTTCTTTTATTTTGTTTATATGTTTTATTAGCAATACTATTTGTTTTTTTACTGTTTTGCACGTTGTGTGTTTCATTGTTTTGCACGTTGTTCATTTCATTAATATTGGATGTTATAGTATTACTTGTCTCATTCATTTCCAAAATTTCATTCATTTCTGAAATTTCGTTGATCCATGAAGTTTCATTTATTTCTGAAGTTTCATCTACTTCGTCTATATTGTTGACTCTATTATTTATTTCATTATCTGTATTGGATATTGTAATCTCACTTGATTTAATTACATTGCTTGCTGTAGTGTATTTGCTTTTATTTTGTTTTTTTTCATTTTGTACTTGTTTGATTGTTTGTATGTGTTCTTGCCAATGTTGTATAATGTGTGCTTTGGATGCTATGTGTCTATTTCGTATGTTAAAAAATTCCCAAGCTTGGGTGAAGTGAGGATTGCGTAGAATCCGTTTAATTTGAGTGGATAGATTGAGTTTTTTGGCAAGGAAAAATTGGAGACGGATGATACCTATAAGGTTTTCTGTCATTTTTTTAGATATGCTAAAACTTTGTGTAAGATCTGCTAATATGGCACGACAAAAAATGTCAGAAGGTACAGCAGTTCGTCTATTTTCTCGTCTTCGCTTGGCAACAAGTGGGAATGCAATGAATGCCATCAGTATATCGTCTGAGAGTGCATAGCGTTCTTCCTTAGGAAGTTGATCTAGAGTTTGAAGGCTTTTTTCTAACCATTTTTTATCTGAGGTAGATTCTTCTTTCCAAAGTATGTCTAGACTTTTGCCAATGACTCCCATAATATTAGATTCTACAAGAGCTTTGCAAATAGGATATGCATAGCCACTGCGGAGTATCTTTTGTAATTCTAGAAGAAGGCGTGCCGCAGATGCCTTAGCAATTTTAGGATAACATTTTGCAAGTGCCATTTCTGTCTCTTTTTCTAGTTCAAATTGAAACATAGATTTAAATTTAATGGCTCTTAGCATGCGAACAGGATCTTCGCTGAATCGTCTTTCTGGATCGCCTATGCTTCGAATAATGCCATTTTGCAGATCTTCGAGCCCGTCTAGATAGTCTATTATAGTGCGAGTGGATGGTTCATACAATATGGAATTGATGGTGAAATCACGTCGATGTACATCTTCTTCTTCTGTGCCAAAGACATTTTCATTATTGAGTAAAAGAGATTCTTCTTCCATAGGTTGTTCGTTATTTGCCCATGGATTTTTGCGAAATGTCGTGACTTCAATATTTTTTGTTCCAAAAAATACATTGACTATTAAAAAACGACGACCTATTAAACGACTGTTAGGAAAAATACGACGAATTTGACGTGGTCTTGCTGACGTGACTATATCGAAATCTTTGGGAATTCTTCCTAGTAGTAAGTCACGTATACAGCCGCCCACAAAGTATGTTTTGTAATGATGATTTCGTAATCGTTGGTATACTTTTATTGCGTCCGAATCAAAATTTTCATGTGGAATTGGTCTGACAAGGGGAAATTTTGATCCTATTGGTATCTTGCTCAAACTTGGGGACTCCTAAGATGGTAAAGTGTTTATGCGTTTTCTTCGCCCTCTGAGGATTCAGATATCGCATTTTCATTTTGAATCATTTCTTGTTTCCTTTTTAATACTTGGAGATTCAATCGCACGGAAGTAAAATTTGGTTCTAAGACTAAGGCTTGTTCCCAATCTGCAATGGCTAGGTCGTATTTTTTGTAGATAGTGTAGAGTACGCCTCTGTTGTTAAAGGCATCTGCTAAAGTTGAATCTAAGTTAATGGCTTGAGTGTAGTCTGCGATGGCTTTTTCATAGTCTTTTTGAAAATGATATGCTACTCCACGACTATAGTATGCTTTAGAATATTTGGGTGATAATGCTATTGCTTTTGAAAAGTCTTCTATAGCTTTTTCTGTTTCCCCAATCATATTATATGTAACTCCTCGGTTTACATAGGCTACTTCGTTTGTGGAGTCTAGTTCAATTGTGGTATTGAAATCATCCAATGCATCTTTATAATTTCGCATTCCTAAGTACGCATTGCCTCGATGTAATAAGGCATCAGCATGGTAAGGATTGCTCTTGATGACGCGTGTAAAGTCTATGATGGCTTTTTCAAAATCTCTAGTGGACTCGTATTGAGCACCTCGTGCGAAAAAAGCATCTAAATTTTTTTCATGAATAGACATTACTTCGTCAAGTTTTTGATCTGTAAGGTAGCCGTTTTCTATTAAAAAAATGGCAAGCGGTTTGTGCATTTTTTCAAATTTTCGTTTTCGCAAGCATTCTTTTATTTGTAATTTTGATAATATATTGTATTTAATGGCTAGTTTACAGAACAATTTTTCTTCTGCAGTAAGCTCAGACATAGTATTTTACCAAGGAATAGAGAAGGGTTTGAACCACAGAAATTTTGAGATTACTCAAAATTTCTGTGGAAGGGAAAAATATATTATTTTAAAACAGCTTCAATTTGTTCCATTGCCCAGTCAATTTCTTCTTTTTTAATGACAAGAGGAGGAGCAAAACGAATAATATTATAGTGTGTTTCTTTGCAGAGAACACCTCTTTTTTCGAGTGCTTCGCAAAATTGACGTGCACCACCTGCTTTTTCATTGAGAACAACGCCAATGAGTAAACCTTTTCCACGAACAATGTCAACATGAGGACTATTCATATCGCGTAGTCTCTTCATAAAGTATTCGCCTTGTACTGTTGCATTTTCGATCAAATTTTCTTCAGAAATAATGTGAATAGCTTCACGAGCTAAGGCTATTCCTAATGGATTACCGCCAAATGTGGAACCATGGTCACCTGGACGGAAAACATCCATCACTTCTTTAGAAGCAAGAAATACAGAAACAGGATAAAAGCCACCAGCTAAGGCTTTACCTAAGATTAAAGCATCTGGTCTTACTCCTTCGTGGTCGCAAGCCAAAAGTTTACCTGTACGCCCTAGCCCTGTTTGGATTTCATCTGCAATGAAAATAATGCGTTCTTTTTTGCAAAGTTCGGAAATTTTTCGTAAATAACCATCTTGAGGAACGACAATTCCACTTTCGCCTTGGATGGGTTCGAGTAAAATAGCAGCTGTGTTGGGATTGACTACTTTTTCAAGCGCTTCAAAATCGCCATAGGGTACTGTAATGAATCCTGGTGTGAATGGACCAAATCCATCCTTGTATTCATTTTCAGTGGAAAAACTAATAACAGTAGTAGTTCTGCCATGGAAATTTCCCGACATAGTGATGATTTCAGCTTTGTTTTCTGGGATTCCTTTGACTTTATGTCCCCATTTGCGAACTGCTTTTATTGCTGTTTCTACACCTTCTGCACCACTGTTCATAGGTAATGCTTTTTCATATCCAGTAAATTCACAAATTTCTTTGCAGAAGGGGCCTAATTGATCATTTCGAAAAGCACGAGAAGTCAATGTAAGTTTTGTAGCTTGTTCTTGCATTACTTTTACGAGACGAGGATGGCAATGTCCTTGATTTAATGCAGAGTAGCTACTTAAACAATCTAAATATTTTTTACCATCTGTATCATAGACCCAAACGCCTTCGCCTTTTGTCAAAACAACATCTAGAGGATGATAGTTATGAGCACCATAGCGATTTTCCAATTCAATAAGTTCTTTTGCTGTCATGTTATTCCAATCTTAAATACTAATGATTTGAAAAAAGTACATAATACTCATTATTTAATACTCATTATTTTGAACCTTATTAGTTCATTTTTAAAATGCAAAAGAAAAGATATATTCTTTATTCTTTCTTTTGCTTGTAAAGTTGAATCTCATTCATTTATGTTTACAATGCAAAAGAAAAGATATATTCTTTATTCTTTCTCTTGCTTGTAAATATCTTAAATATTCTTTTCTTTTTTTGCAAGATTTTTTTATATATTTAAATAAATTTATTTTCGTAAATGTTTTAAAGCTAAAATAAAATCATAGAAAATGACAAGAACCATCCACGTAGCTCCTACTCCAACAAAATAGTAAAAACATGTCAGAATAGAGATATTACCTATGGTGGGCATATATTTATAAAGAAAGAATAAAACGATACCTAAAATTCCAAATAAAGAACTGAGAGCGTTTCTATATGGAAATGAAAGCTGGACTAAACGTCCTAGTAAAAATTTCCCACAAAAGAATGTATTGATAGTTAAACCTAAGAGGCAAGTGAGGAGTGGATTGAAATTTGCACCTAGATACCATAATCCTAAAGCAATTAGAATGAGAATAATGGGAATATAGTCTAAAAAATGGGCACGAACTCGATACCATGTCCCTAGGACAGTAAGGACACATACAAGTAGAGTGATATAAGCTAAAATAGTACCCATGTTAATAATCTTATAATCTACATATTGAAACCAAGGCTTCCCATATAAAAAGAAACTAACACAATACAAAATAGATATTACAATAAGTCCTTCGTTAGTTCCAATTTTACCGCTATAAAATACGCCTGTGTGGTGTTGTTCCCAAATAGTGGCAAAAAATGCAAGGGACATAACAACTATAGCTGCCATGAGCATACCACCATGGACATTAAAAATTAAAAGCACGCAAATAATGATATTCACTAAGTGCATGCTATCGAACCAGTGGTCTAGAAATTCTCCTAGCTTGGAAGATTGACCAGTGCGACGTGCGTGCATACCATCAATATTATCGCACGTCATATATATTAGAACCGCTAGGGCATTTAGAAGAAATCCTGCAGAAAAATTATGTACAAATGCAAAATACATGCACACTGCACCGAGAAACATCATAAATGCTCCAAAGCATGTAATGCTGTTAGGCGTCCAAGAGGCAGGTATCCTGCTTACAATGGGATTCCAAAATAATTTTGTCAATGAATTTTGCAATAAGGATGTTTCTTGAATATTATACTGATATTCTTTGGACATATAAATAAAATCCTAAAAAGGGAATGAAATTGCGTAATAAACAAAAAAACATAATTCACACCATAGCATGGATAGTATGATACTTTAGTTTTGAGTGGGAAAAAAGATTTAGTTATTTTTTGTCGCAGTAATGGATTATATAGGTAACCATGCTTTCATTATATTTATGATGCTGTCTGTGTAACAAAAGAAAAGAATGCTTAATATAGCAGAAATCATTGGAAAAAATATCCACGCCAGCCACGGTGTTTTACGCTTTGCTTTTAACTTTAAAAAATCTGAACTTTCAAATGAATTTTCTGTTGTAATCTCCTGTAAAATTTCCAATATTTCATGAAAGGAAGTAAAACGTTTTTTTACCTCTTTTTCCATGCATTTTTCTACTAACTTCACTAAACGTGAAGAAATATTCTCTCTATATTGTGTTATGGGAAGCGGTTTATCAGAAACATGCATTTTAGCTAAAGCTACAGAGCTATTGGCTTCGAAAGGCAAATGTCCCGTAAATAAATGATATAATAAACAACCATAAGAGTATATATCTGTCTCAGGTCTCACACTTTCTTTTTCTGTGATTTGTTCTGGAGAAATATATTCTGTTACGCCTAATATTCCTGTTGATTTAGTAACATCGCTTATTGTGGCTTCACTGATAAAGCGTGCCACACCAAATTCACGCAACACAACTCGATCTCGTTGGGATGGTTGCACTAATATGTTGTGACTTGTGAGATGCAAATGCAATGTTTTATTGTCGTGGGCATATGCCATTCCAGATGCAATTTCCATGGCAATAGATACAGCTTTTTCTAGGCGAATAGGTGAGTTATCTTCAATATATTTTCGAATAGTTGCTTCTAAGTCTACTTTTTCAAAAGAACAGTAAAAATATTGATCTGTGATGGCAAAATCAATGAGCATGTGTAAATTTCGATGAAATAAATTGGCAATGTAGGAAATTTGTTGCAAAAATAATTCTTGCATTTGTTTCATTGGCTGGCTAACTTTTTCAATGTTAAATATAGGCAAAATCCAAAGTAAGACATCTCGTTTTAAACTGCTTTGTTCTGCCCAGTATATAGCACCAGTGTTGTCTTCTAACAGTTTTTCTTGGATTTGATAGCCGTAAAAATAGTTGCCTTTGGCAAGAGACGCTAATTCTAGAGAAAAGACAAGAATTGTATTGCCAATGCGAATTTGATCTTTATTTTGGAGTTTACATGGTGCTTGTATTTTTTTCCCATTTAAATATGTTCCGTTTTGGCTATGAATATCTTCTATGTAATAATCAAGACCTTTTTGAAAGATACGAGCATGTCTCCTTGAAGATCTTAAATCTTTCAAAGAAATATCAACGTCCGTTGCTCTTCCTAAAAAGATTTCTTCTTTAGAAAAAGGAAATAAGGCACCTTTGTTTTTTCCTTCAATAATACTTAAATTAGGCATAAGAAATTCTCTTTATAATAGATTTAAGATTCTTTAATTACTTTCTTTGTTGTTATTTTTTTCTTTTTCTATATTTTTTTTATTTTTATCTATAGGAGTTTTTTCTTGTTGCATTTTTTTCTTATTTTTTGATATTTTATAACTATTATTTACTTTTTTTTCTACTGTTTTATCTTTTTTTCCCACTGTTGTGTCTTTATTTTCTTTGTTTTCTAATATTTTTCCATTGATTTCTACTATTTTATCTGTATTTTTATTGTTTTCTATTTGATTGTCAATATGTTGTGTATCTTGTTCGCTGTTTTCTATTTGATTTTCAATATGTTGCGTATCTTGTTCGCTATTGTCTATTTGATTTTCAATATTTTGTGTATCTTGTTCGCTATTGTCTATATTATTTGATTGTATTTCTTGTTTTTCTGATCGATATTTTGTATAGAAAGCAGTTCGTACGTTGTTAATATATGTATTTAATTTATTTTGAGCCTTGATCTGCCATTCTCTAATAGTAATAGCTTTTGGCTTATTTTCAAAATATTGTAAACTACCATATAGAGAAAGTACAACAGAAATAAGTAATAGAATCAACGATACGATCAATGGCTTTCGATAAGATGTTTTTTGAGAGATAACAGGTTTTAAAATTTTATGTGTGTCTGTATATTTAATTAAATAACCTTCATATACTTTTTGCAAGTCCTGTAATAAATCGCCAGCTGTGGCATATCGATTTTTTGGATTAGCTTCTAAACAACGAAAAACAATCCTATCCATATCCACTGGAATTTTTGGATTCCAATTTCGCATACTTGCTAGTCGAAATGTTTCTGGAGCCTTCGCATATTCAATGCGTTGTATAATCAATTCTTTAATGTTACTTCCTTGGAAAGGACGCTCACCAGTAAACATTTCATACATCATAACACCAAGACCAAAAACATCAGTGTGTGTTCCAATATCACCTGTTCCTGCTTGTTCTGGTGCCATATAATGAGCACTTCCTAGAATATGTCCTACTTGTGTCATATCTTCTTCTACAGAAACAATAGATTTTGCAATTCCAAAATCAAGGATAACAGGATGTAGCTCTGGTGTAATCATCACATTATGAGGTTTTAAATCACGATGCACAATGCCTCTTTGGTGAGCTAAAGCCAATGCATCACAAAGCTCTAAAAAAATACGCAAACGATTTTCAAAAGATAAATTTCCTTTTTGAATATATTCATTCAATTGTGTGCCAGCAACATATTGCATAGAATAATAATGCATCCCATTTTCTTCATCAATTTCAAAAATAGGCACAATGCTAGGATGAATTAAGGAAGAAGCTAACCTTGCTTCTCGTTGAAATCGTCTTACCATTAAAGGTCTTGTAGCTGTTAAATGAGGGAATAAAATTTTTAAAGCAACAATTCGATGGATGATATCTTGTTCTGCTTTTAGAACGCAGCCACTGGCTCCCTCCCCCAATGGTGTAATGATTCTATATTTTCCTAGTCTAGATGGGATGTCCATTGTATAACCTCTTTATTTGGTCTTTATTTTATCTTTATGATTGGCTATTTTTTTAAGTTATCCCATGCTAATGCATGATTAAACCACCATTAACAGAAAAAACTTGTCCTGTAATATAGGAAGATTCTGGTGATGCTAAGAAAGCAACGAGTCGGGCGACATCTTCTGGTTTTCCAAAACATTGTTTAGGAATTCGTGCTAAAATCTTCTGTATCTGTTCTTCTGTTAATATAGATGTCATGTCAGATTCAATCAATCCAGGGGCAATAGCATTGGCAGTAACGTCAAATCTTGCAAATTCTTGGGCAAAAGTTTTTGTCAAAGCAATAATGCCTGCTTTTGATGCTGAATATGCTGCTTGCCCAATATTACCTGTTTGTCCAACTACAGAGGACATAGTGATGACTCGACCAAATTTTTGACTCATCATCATTTTACCTACTTGTTGCAAACAAAGAAAAGTTCCTCGTAAATTAATACGAATCACTTCATCAAAATCATGAATTTTTGCTCGCACAATGACTTGATCTTTTGTCATGCCTGCATTAGCAACAAAAATATCAATTCGTTTCCAACGTTCTTTGATAGTTTCAAACATCATCTTCACTTCTTGTTCATTACCTATGTCGCAAGAAATTGCAAAAGATTTTCTTCCCATATTTTCAATTTTTTTCACAATTTCTAAAGCACACGTTTCTTGGTTTCGATAATGTACAACAACATCTGCCCCTTGTTGTGCTAATTCTAAAGCAATGATGGCTCCAATTCCTCGAGAAGCACCCGTCACTACAGCTATCTTTTCAGTTAGCATGTTCATTGTCTCCTACGCATTCTTTGAAAAAGCAATGCAAGGATTACAAATTCAATTCCTAACACACCACATTTTATAGTATTACTATCTTTCTTTTTATCTTTATCTTTATCTTTATCTTTGTCTTCTATAGTGGTTGTGTATTTATAAATAATATCCTGTGAGAGCATACCCCTTGTATCTGTTTCACCACCCCATATATATATTTTCATTTCTTTTCCCTCTTGCAATACACTCCCAGCTTTAGCAAAAGATATGGGGGATTCCACTGTATCATACTTTGTCCATTTTTCTTTTACAATGTCAAATTTCCACACATCATTCAAAGTTTTCCCATGAATATCTTTACCACCTAAAATCCAAAATTCTTTGTTTAAATGAAGGTGCATAGTGTGAAAACATCGTGCTTCTGGAATGTCTGATTCAGACTGTTTGGTATCTATTTCTTCCCAAGTTTTTTCACTCTCACTATATTTCCAAATCGTATTGAATGCTGTTTGGTTATCTCTTCCACCAAATAAATATAATGTACGGTCAATAGAAATCATAGAATGACCATAACGTGCAGAAGGTGCGTCTTGCCTTAATGCTTGTTTTTTGAAAGTCCATTCTCCATTTATCGAAGAATAAGAAAAATATCCAAATATTTGATCACCCTCAATTAAAAAAGCTCTTTCCTCATCACTATAGCCATTAGCAGCTTTTTCCCCTCCAAATATATAAATATAATTGGAAATGGAAGCAGCAGCAAAATTACATCGTGCATAAAATTGATCTCGAGTTGTAAATGGATCATCATCTAGACACAACGTTTTCATTATATCATATTCTTCGGTCCATTTATTTTCTGTAAAATTATAGCTATATATACATGTGTTAGTATTATAAGCATTTGTATAACCAAAAAGTACATACAATTTGTTATTAAATAGGAGAGTAGCATGACCTCGGACACCTTGAAACTCATCATTATCCTTAGGCGTATATATTTGTGTGAACGTTTGACTAGAATCTGTTACATTCATACGCCAAACATCAGATAAACCTATAGAATCATCTGGAGTGCCACATGCAATGTAATATTGACCATTATACGTAACCACGGAATGCCCATATCGTGCTTCAGGTTTTTTTGAACCTTTCACATCAATTTCTTCCCATTTGTCTGCTAAACAAGAAATACAACAAATACAAAATAAAAGAAAAGCTATTCTTTTCACGCAATTCTCCTTTATTAAATCAGTATAGTCTAAATACTCTATTATAGTCTTATAAATAAGTAAACTTCAATAGTCAGTCTTTAAAATTTCATTTTCATAAACAATAGTATTAAAAACAATGACTTCATTTGTGGATAAATTCACCTAAGTTTTTAAAATTATATCATATCCATTGTAAAAATTATATCATATTCATTGTATCTTTCAAATAAAAAGACTTAAAAAAAACAATTCCCTCTCTTATATAATTATACTACACTAAAAAAAAAAAAGGATAAATTTATGAAATATGCACAAAAAAAAAATATATCTTTATTTCTCAAAGATATATCTTATATAGTAAATAATTTTATACTAATACATAATATATTAGATTTTTATTATATCATCATTTTAAAAATAAGCATTTGTTTATTTTCTACAAATATTATTTCTATTTGATTGTGTTTTTATTTTCTACGCATTCTCATTCCTTGACAAAGCAAAGCAAGGACTACAAATTCAATTCCTAACAAACCACAATCATCATCATCTTTTTTCTTCTTCTTATCTTTATCACCCTCTCCTTCCTCTTCTTCCTCTTCTTCCTCTTCTTCCTCTTCAGCAATGTAAGTGTATTCATAAATAGTGTTTGCTGGGAGAATCTCGTATCTTGTATTTGTCATACCACCCCATACATATATTTTCATTTCTTTTCCTTCTTGTTGCAATACACTACCATGATAGCAAAAAGGTACGGGAGATGACTCTTTTTTTGACCATTTATTTTTTTCAATATCAAATTGCCATACATCATCCAAAATATCGTTACCTACACCTATACCACCTAAAATCCAAAATTCTTTATTTCCATTAGCAAGTATAGTGTGCATACCTCGTGCTTCAGGAATTTCTGATTCTAATTGTCCTGTCTTGATTTCTTCCCAAGTGTTTTTATCTTGCCCCACTTCATATTTCCAAAGATCCTTAAATATTTTTGTTCTAGTAACTATATCACTTCCACCAAATAGATATAGTGTGTTGTTGATAGAAATCATAGAATGACCACTACGTGCTTCAGGTTTATTTTGATTTAATGGTAGCGGATGGAAAATTAAATTTTGAGTTGTAGAAGAATAGGAAAAATAGCCAAATACTTGATTACCCTCAATTAAATCACCTGAATTGTTTATACCACCAAATACATAAATTTGCTCTCCAATGACTGCAGTAGCAAAATCCGATCGTGGTTCAAAATAATTTGGTGATGATGGTAACTCTGGCTCATATTCTCTTTTCCATTTTTTATCAGTTGTTTCTCTAAAATCATAGCTATATATAGAATCAGGATAACCAGTGCCATCTTGCATATTACCAAAAAGTACATACAACTTTTCATTCCATACAAGAGTAGTATGACGCATTGCATGTTTCAACTCATCATTACTATGGGGCGTATATATTTTTGTAAACGTTGGAGTATTATTTGTTATATCCAATTCCCAAATATCAGAATTACCATAAAAGCCACATGTAATATAATATTTACCATTATATGATACCATGGAATGGCTACATCGTGCTGAAGGTTTTATGCCTTGCACTTCGATTGTATTCCATATTCCTAATTCTGTACTTTGTTCATAAATTCCTTCCCCTGCATCAGCAAAACAAAAAATAGAACAGAAAAAGTATAGAAAAAAAATGACAATGCCCCCCCTATTACTACATATATTCATATCCACATCATTTCTCCTTTTAAAAAAATAACATATAAAAATATAAAATAATATATTTTTTTGATTACATCATATTAACCATATCTTTTCAAATAAAAAATAAAAGATTGCATTGGGAAGAAGCAACTTTACCTAGGAAAGCCTTCCTACTATAGGGATGTAATCTTACACTGGAGTTGCATGCGAACTTGCTCTGGGGAATATGCTCTGGGGAGAAATATTGCTCTGGGGAGGCAATGCTGCTCCGAGAAGAATTTGCTCAATTTGCTCTGGGGAGGAAAGTTGCTATGGGAAGTAAATGAAAACGCATAGAATTACGTAGAATTACGTAGAAATGCGTTAATAGAAGTTAAAATGCGTAGAATTACGTAGAAATGCGTAAATGCATGAAAGCGAATTTACTCTGGGGGGAATATGCTCTGGGGAATTTACTCTGGGGGGAATATGCTCTGGGGAATTTGCTCTGGGGAATATGCTCTGGGGAGGAAAGTTGCTATGGGGAAGTAAATGAAAACGCATAGAATTACGTAGAATTACGCAGAAATGCGTTAATAGAAGTTAAAATGCGTAGAATTACGTAGAAATGCGTAAATGCATGAAAGCGAATTTGCTCTGGGAGAATTTGCTCTGGGTAATATGCTCTGGGGAATTTGCTCCGGGGAGGAAAGTTGCTATGGGGAAGTAAATGAAAACGCATAGAATTACGTAGAATTACATAGAATTATGTAGAATTACGTAGAAATGCGTTAATAGAAGTTAAAATGCGTAGAATTACGTAGAAATGCGTAAATGCATGAAAGCGAATTTGCTCTGGGGAGGCAAATGTTGCTCCGAGGAAAATTTACTCTGGGGAAAATTTGCTCTGGGGGGAAAATTTGCTCTGGGGGGAAAATTTGCTCTGGGGAATTTGCTCTGGGGAAAAATATTGCTCTGGGGAGGAAAGTTGCTATGGAAAGTTACTCCGAGGGAGGAAAGTTTGCTCTGGGGAATTTGCTCAATTTGCTCTGGGGAATTTGCTCGGGGGAGTTACTCTGGGGAGGCAATTGTTGCTCTGGGGAACTTACTCTGGGAATGGCTCTATTACTTTGGGGACACCGTCAGTTACTCTTGGGAAGCAATCTCTGGAGGAAAAGATGTCTTAAAAAGGAAACTTTAGATAAAAAAAAAGATACATCTTTTTTAATATAGATATATCTTAATATAGTAAATAATTTTATTATAATAAAATTATTTAGAATTTTTTTTAAAATACCATAATTTTATTCTTTTAAAAATAACTGTTTTTTTATCTCCTATGTATTCTTTGATAAAACAAGGTAAGATTAAATTTTTAAAATATCATGATTTTATTCTTTTAAAGATAACTGTTTTTTTATCTCCTATGCATGCTTTGATAAAACAAGGTAAAGATTATAAAAAATATACATTTAATTCTTAATACACCACATATCGAAAAATCATCCTCCTATCCTTCTAACGAATACATATAATGTACTGACCTTTGATAAATGAATTGGAATAAAATATATATAACAAATATCTTATTACTTTATGCATTTGCAATGGCATCAATCGCTTCTATTGTTTCCTTTGGATTTTGATATCGTTCTCTAGGATAGCGTGCCATCATTTTTTGAATGAGTGCTGAAACTTCGGGCGTTAGCTCAGGAGCTAAATGAATCGGAGCGTCTGGATCTTGAATAAATCGGGCATTAATAATAGCAATTGTAGAAGAACCTCGAAATGGGACAAGACCAGTGACAGCATGATAAAAAGTAGCCCCTAAAGAATATATGTCACTTCGAATGTCTAAAGGTTCTCCTAAAGCCTGCTCAGGGGATAAATAATACGGTGTACCTAAAATTACTCCTTCTGTAGTTAAATCTGGTTCACTATTCGCAGGTTTTGTCAATCCCATATCTACTAAAACTGCACGATTATTGTGAACAAGAATATTCCCAGGTTTAATGTCTCTATGAACTAAATTGTTTTCATAAAAAACCTCTAAGCCTTCAGCAATTTGTCGCACAATATGCAATGCTTCTTGTGCTGGAATAAATTGTCTTTCTTCTAAAATACTTGCAAGACTATCACCCTCCACATATTTCATGACAAAAAAACAATAATCAGGACTTCGTACCACTTCTAAACCTTCAGCAATATTGGGATGTTTTAAATTAATTGTGGCATTGGCTTCTCGTAAAAATCTCTGAATATCTTTATAATTTTCTAAAAAACTCGAATTCAAAGTTTTAATCACTACTTGCAAATAATCTGAGAGACGGAAACCACGAAAAATAACACCCATGCCACCGCTTGTCATGCGAAATAAAATTTGGTATTTTTCACCTGATTCACCTTCAATCTGTGTCCCTGGTTTAAATTGACACTCCCCCATTTTTGTAATGCGAGTACTTTGACGCTTGATACGAGTAAGCTGCGAAGTAACTCGTGCTATAAATTCAGGAAGACTAAATGGCTTGCGAATATAATCATCTGCACCTTCTTGAAAACCTTGCAACAAATCAGTTTCACTATCTTCTCCCGTCAAAAAAATGATAGGAATAGAAACTCCATAAGGATCTTTACGAATATTTCTACATACTTCAAAACCAGACATACCTGGCCCAAGATTTACGTCTAATACAGCCATATCAGGTGTACTATTACGAAATATTTGAATTGCCTCTTCACCAGTAGCTGCCTCCATTACTTTATGACCTTGGCTTTCTAGTAAGCGTCGAACCATTTTACGCAATCTTTCTTCATCATCTACAATCAATATGGTATACATAATATTTTCCTTGTTTTATTTATAAATTGGAATCTCTATGTTATTACACACAACAAGTTGTAAATAGATGTTTTCCATCTGGTCTAATTTATTTCTTTTTTTTTCTAATTCAGCCATTAAAGGAACTTCTTGAATTTTTTGAAACAAATCTGCGTTTGCTTTAATATCAATATTAGAATTCCATTGTGTCCGCAAATGTGCTACTAATACACTACAATACAAATAATAATGCGACGCTCGATACGCACTTTCCCAAGTTTCTTGCACTTTAGGATACATATCTTTTTCTAATTGAAGCATATGAAACTCATTCTGATCAAGTATTTGTTGAAAACGTTCTGGAATTTGATGTTCCTCAAAAGATTCGCCCTTTAAAAGCGATAAAATAAATGTTTCTGCATTTTTCTCATGAATATTGCCTTGTTCCTCACAATATTTTGCTAATTGATATGCATATAACCATTCAGATTCTGGCGTTACCATATCCTCACATTGGGGATATTCAGATTGAAAAAGAGAAATATCAAATGGAAAGCGAAAATGAGGTAAAGGTTGTTTTTTTTGCGTAGTACAACCTAATATGCACAACAAAAAAACTAAAAAAAATTGCTTCATGCATTTTCCTTTTCATAAGCTTCTACAATTTTTTGAACTAGACGGTGACGAACAATATCATCTTTTGTTAAATAATAAAAACAAATTCCAGAAATATTGTGTAATATTTTCTGAGCATGAAGCAAACCAGAATTTTCATTTATTCCTAAATCAATTTGAGTGACATCTCCTGTCACTACAATGCGAGAATGGATACCTAATCGAGTCAAAAACATTTTCATTTGAGATTCTGTTGTATTTTGTGCTTCATCTAAAATAATAAACGCTGACTCCAACGTTCTACCACGCATATAAGCAAGAGGAGCAATTTCTACAATCCCTTTACTCATATAATGCTTCAATGTAGTATAATCAAGTAAATTATATAAAGAATCATACAAAGGACGCAAATATGGATTAATTTTTGCTTGGAAATCACCTGGAAGATAACCTAATTTTTCTCCAGCCTCTACAGCTGGACGCACTAAAATCAACTTTTTCACTCTTTCCTGTCGCAACGCTTCCAACGCCATGGCCACAGCTAAAAACGTTTTTCCAGTTCCAGAAGGACCAATGCCAAAGACAATCTCATTTTCACGAATACTTTGCATATATTTTTTTTGCCCAGGCGTTCGAGCCATTACACCTACAGATTCATGATCATGAAAAACAGAAGTGCTCGCATCTGTTTTTTTTGTGACAGGTTTATGATCAGTAAATTTATAAATAATTTCTTCCACTTGCATTGGACTAATAGTGCCATTTTTTAAAATTTTATTTTTAATTTCTTCTACTGCCATGCAAAGATTTTCCACATCTTTTGGTTCACCATAGATTTTCAAATTATCTCGTGCCACAATACGCACATGAAAAGCTTCACGCATTCGTTTTATATTCTTATTATAATTCCCAAATAAAAGCGGAATATTGGGGAAATCATCTAAGGAAATTATTTTTTCCATAATTTTAAAATAGCCTTTATGATTTTAAAAATTTTTGTTATAATTCTACACAAATTTTGTTATTTATTTTTATAATGAATATTCTATAATTTTATCAAATTTTTTCAAAAAGATACATAAGAAATTTGTATTATGTTTTTTAAAGTAGGAAATATGAAAGAGAACTCCTTACTGGACTTGATTTTCAAATACAAAGAAATACTACAGAATCAACAATACGTAAGCATTGAAGAACGAGAAAAAGATAGAATTCATTTAAATGAAATACATGCACAACTACAAAACATTTCTCAAAAAATTTTAGATTCCAAATGTTACTTACAACTAGGGAAAATACAAGAAAATCAAACAGTCCGCTTTTTAGCAGACGATACAACTGCCAACCAAAGAATTGAAATGTTAGCATACATAGTGAGAAGTCAATGTCGACCCGTTCTATTTATATCAGGCACAAATACCTTACTTATAGACGAAGTCAGTAAAAAAGAAAAACAAATCCTAGAAATAGACAACCAAATACAGACACAAAAAGGAGAATTACCGCAAATTTTCTCCCTAAAAGAACAAACAAAAATCCAACAAAAAGACTTCCTTCTCATGAAACAAACTGTACTACAAATCGCTAAAAAACACCCTAGATTATCATATTGGCGGAAAAAATTTACCGTGGAACAAGCAGAAATTCTTTCTCAATTAGCATCTAGCGGAGAAATAGAAATTCACTTAGACACAGATAAACAAAAATTGCACGGAGTCAAAACGTGCGTTGTATTGAAAGAATAAACAGTGGACAATATCGTACAAGAAGCTTTGCAAGAACTATTCATTGCCATCACAGCACGATGGCGAAATGAACAAGGAAACCTTTGCATAGGCATTTCACGAAAAAAACTTTTACAAGCAGGCAACATATCTTTTGCAGTATTAGAAGAACTCATTCGAAAAATCAAAGACCAAATCAAGCCATTAGGACTTGAATTTCTAGAATACATATACGAAGGAGAAGTTTGGTACACAGTACATTCTACTTATGTTGCTCCAAGCGAACTCAACAGCAATGAAGAAGCTATGCTTGCCGTCATTATTTCCAAATTAGAAACAAAAAAAGATCTCACAACAACAGAATTAAAGAAAAAACTCACAACTGGTGACTATTTTACATTGTATCAATTTGACCAAATATTAAAAAATTTAGAACAACTCGGTTACATCAAACGAAATAAACAAAAAATACAATATGCACCTCGAACACTCGTTGAATTTTCTCCAGATGCCCGTAAACATATTGGTATGGAAGCTGAACGGTTAATTTTTTAACCTGTATATAGAAAAATTTAGAACAACTCGGTTACATCAAACGAAATAAACAAAAAATACAATATGCTCCAAGAAATCTCATTGAATTTTCACCAGATGATCGAAAACATATTGGGATGGAAGCTGAATGGTTAATTTTTTAACCTTATTACATATGAATATGTAATAATAAAAGGACGCTTTTATAAGCGTTTTAACAATTCATTTTTTAACCTTTATACGTAAAAATAGACGGACGCTTTTGTAAGCGTTTACAAAGTGCGTTTTTGTTTTATCTTTATTAGATAGAACAAAAACGGGGCCTGCGTATATTGTTTTATTTTAAAATAAAATAGCATACGCTTATGAAAAGAAGAAAATAAAAATATGAAAAAATATTATATACTTTTAATGATGTTGTGGCAACTTCAATCAGCATTTGCTACAAATGGATTATTTCCTACATTTATGGGTACACAAGCAGCAGGGCGTGCAGGCACAGACATTGGTGTTGCTATAGATGCTACTTGCATTGCCACAAATCCAGCTGGCATTGGTTTTTTACATGGAAAACAAGTTGAATTATCTGTTGGTTCTTTTTTCCCTATTGCAAAATACAAAGATAAACATAATGATGAACGCTCTCAATTCGAACCCACCCCCGTTGGATTTTTTGCAATGACATGGGATAATGGCGGTAAATTTTGGGAACCCATCACAGATTCTATTTCCTATGCTTTAGGAAATAAACCTGATTCTAGTGAGTATATCTATATTGTTAATGATTTGCCAAGCCTTTCTCACTATCATGTAGGTAACTGCGGACAAGGTAATTTATGCACCCAAAGCAACAATTATTCCTTAATTGCTAACGGAGAAGGAGCTATATTGTCTAATTTCCGCCTATTTTCCTTTATACCAGCAGCAAGCTTACAACAAAAAATCATCTTTTCTCAAGATCAACTTCCTAATCTGCCACCTAGCTCCGAAGTAGTGAGCATCACAGCACGAATTCAAGGACAAGGTACATATTACTTGCAAGTAGAAGATAAAAAAAGCGATCTATCTTCTCAAGGCTATGCAAACATTGTTTGGGATCGTCCCTATTCACCAGCTTGTGTGCAAATTATATCAACACAAACCAACGAAACGCCCCAATCCATTGAAGTTTCTTTAGGATACCGCCTTCTAAACAAAACATACTGGGTCAAAGTTGAAAATAACATAACAGATACTAATTCTAACATCTACTATATGTTTATAGCAAGAGATGAAGCATCGTATAACATCCAAGGTTTTACAGAAATCAACCTCTCTTTTAATAGTGCCTCTTCAGACAGTGGTATGAAAAACATTGTATATACATACAAACTAGACTCGCAAAATCCAAATTCATTTGTTCAAATCGACTTTGCACATCAAAACAAAACATACACTTCCTCAACCCATGAACGAGTCTATCGTGAAAACAGCGACCCCCATATTCCTATTTGCAACACTATAGCAGACCATCAATTCCCAGATCCAGAACGACCTTCTGGTTGGAAATTTGCTTTAGGAATCATACCACAAACAGGATCACGATACACTATTGAACTTAAATCTGATATATTTCCAGAAGGCATTGAAAATAGAACAGACATTACTTTTATTTCTTTTGTTCCATCTGTAGCATATCGATTTAATGATTTCTTCAGCATTGGTGCTTCCTTAAACATTAATTTTGAAATGTTCCAAATAGACGGAGTCAACTGTCAAAAATCAACCTTATTGCAAGGACGTCCTATAAAGGACATGGACATAGCTTTTGGCGATTATCTAATCAAACTACGAGACATCTATCACATTAAAGGTGAAATGGACGCAGATTACTTATATGGTTTTGGAATCGGTGGCAAAATTGGTTTTCTTTGGAAATTAAGCGATACATTCCAATTTGGTGCTGCGTATACTCCTCCTACTTGGATGACAAATGCTAAAGGGGAAATGACAGTAGATTACACTCGCCATTTTAACATCATTGATGTTGCAAGCATTTCAAAAATATTTTTACCTAATAAAGGACGATATGGATTTAAAGGCGATTATGACGTAGAAGTCGAATTTACATTACCACAAAGAATTGGAGTAGGCTTTAGCTGGTTTTTATTTGATCAACTCACATTGTCTATGGATTGTCATTGGATTCATTACTCGGACACACAATCTGAAATGAAAATTAAAATTAAAAACGGCACTAACGCTGATTTAAACGCACTTGTTGGAGGTGATCGCACAAGGACTGTTTTAAATATGGGTTGGGACGATCAATTTGTCGTTTCTGTTGGCTTATCTTGGCAAGTTTCTCCTAATTGTATTTTACGTTGCGGTTATAACTATGGTACTAACCCAGTCCCTGATAAATACGAAAATCCACAATTCATATCTATTATGGAACACCATATAAATATTGGTGGTAGCTACCTACTTCATAGAAATATCAGTGTACATACAGCCCTTGAATTCACATTACCCCATAAAATCAACTCTAAAGAAAACTTAGTTCATGAAGATTTTAGCAATAGTTCTTTGGAAGTCTTCAATATTGGTGCCATGATGGGAGTTTCTCTAAGATTTTAATACTAGTGTTATAATAACATATCTATAAAATTTTAATACTGGGTATCATGATGAAACATCTATAAAATTAAATTGCATCATGATACTATAATGCAACATCTATAAGTTTCAATGATACCATGATGCAACATCTATAAAATTTTAATACTAGTATTATGATCAACATCTATAAAATTAAATTGCATCATGGATCATAGTAATATATCTATAAAATTTTAATACTGGGTGTCATGATGGAAATTTCTCTAAGATGTCAATATTGATGCCATGATGACATATCTATAAAATTTTAATATTGGTGTCATGATGACATTTCTCTAAGATTTTTAAGAACATTTATAAAAATAAGAAAATAAAAATTCTATCATTTATAAAAAAAATAATTTTAAGATATATAAAAATTTTAAGTTTTTTTATAAAAATATAGAGGTGAGGATTACAATGACTCCACAAGAAAACTACCAGTTCACCATGCAGGCTGTTGGCTACATTCCTAGGACACAGGCACAGCAACAAGACTACAATCGTATGGGATTTAAGGCTGGTTTAGAAGTACACCAGCAACTCAAAACAAAACAAAAACTCTTTTGCAATTGTCCAGCTGGTCTCTACCATAAAAAAGGTTTGTACGATCTCAGAATTGTACGCTATATGCGTCCTACTTTAAGCGAACTGGGACAATATGATAGTTCTGCATTAACAGAATTCAAAACAAACAAAAAAATTATATATCAAATCGTTAAAAAAACAGCTTGTACCTATGAAACTGATGATACACCCCCATTTACCATCAACAAAGAAGCCTTAGAAATTGCCTTAGAAATTTCATTATTATGCAAATCCAACATTGTTGGCGAAGTCCATATATCAAGGAAGCAATACGTAGACGGTAGCATACCTGCAGGTTTTCAACGAACTGCCATCTTAGGTTTAGAAGGTGAAATTCCTTTAAAAAATAAAAAACTTAAACTCATACAACTTAGCATTGAAGAAGACTCTTGTCGCGAAGTGAGCGATTCTGGACACGTTCGAATCTTTCAAACAGATAGATTTGGCACACCACTTATTGAAACGGTCACGTATCCTGATCTTGTCAGTCCAGAAGAAGTCCGAGAGGCCTGCGAATACATTCGATACCTAAATCGTAGCACTGGTAAAGTCAGAACTGGAATCGGAAGTGCTCGTCAAGATGTCAATGTCAGTTGCCAAGGAGGCGAACGAAATGAAATCAAAGGCGTAGCTCATACTGCATGGATTCCAGAAATAACACATAACGAAGTTTTTAGACAATGGGCATTGCTTAGAATCCGTGATCTACTCAAAGAAAAAATTGAAAATCAAGACAAATGGACACTAACCTCTTGCGAAATTGACCCTAATGAATTTTCCTTTACATACCAACCCATTATTCGTGCTTTAAGTTCACATAAAAAACTCATTGCCATTAATCTACCAAAATTTGCTCATATCCTATCTCACTTTACACAACCTAATCATATTTTTGCAGATGAGATCAGCGGTCAACTCAAAGTCATTGCTTGCCTAGACCAACCCAATATGCTTCATTCAGAACAACTTCAACCCGTTTTAAAACAACAAGATTGGGAAAAAATACAAGAAAAATTACAAGCACGAGACAATGATGCTCAGATTCTCATTTGGGCACCAGAGAACGATATTGATCTAGCCTTAGAATACATAGAAAAACGTTGTAAAGCCGCATTTCTTGGCGTTCCCAGAGAAACAAGAAAAGCATTAAAAGACGGAACAACTATATTTGAACGATTCCTCCCAAGTGCCGATAGAATGTATCCAGACACAGACTCCCCAGCATTGCCTTTAGAAGATGAATATATTGAAAAACTACGATCCAACATTCCAGATGAAATTATAGACCGAGCCAAACTACTGGATGAATGGGAAATCCCCGAAGAATGGCGTTCCTATATTTTCAGAAACAATATTTTCCCCACATTACAACGCATTATAGATGAACTCCTCGTAGACCCCAAAGTCATTGCTAAACTTTTTGCCCATCAACTACGAAGATTAGAAGGGAAAAACCGAAATTCAAAAGTTTTCGATTATAACCACATCTATCGCCTAATTGAATACATTTTACAACAAGGACTAGATATGGAAATTGCAAAAATCATGCTTCCTATAGTCTATGAATATCCACAAATGGACTTTGATTCCGTTCTAACATATATCCACTACAAACGATATTCTAAAGACGACATCCTAAATCGAATTCCATTCCTAGCTGATAAATTTATTCCCTTTAATCAAAACAAAGAAATCGCAGAAAAAGCAAGAGTTAAATGGATGATTGGTCAACTCCGTAAAATGGCAACAGGAAACATTTCATTCCCAGAACTTGAAAAATATGTAACCAACCGCCTAAAATCATGGGATTTAAATTATGAATAATACACATTTACAAAAAAATCTTAGACAAAAAAAATTCGTAGGACGATACTTCCGTTGGAAATCATGGAATTTAAATTATGAATAATACACACCTTCCTAAAATTTTAGCTATAGACACTTCGTGTGACGATACTTCTGTTGGAAATCATGAAATTTACATTAGAAATAATACATATTTACAAAAAAATCTTAGACAAAAAAAATTCGTAGGACGATACTTCCGTTGGAAATCATGGAATTTAAATTATGAATAATACACACCTTCCTAAAATTTTAGCTATAGACACTTCGTGTGACGATACTTCTGTTGGAAATCATGAAATTTACATTAGAAATAATACATATTTACAAAAAAATCTTAGACAAAAAAAATTCGTAGGACGATACTTCCGTTGGAAATCATGGAATTTAAATTATGAATAATACACACCTTCCTAAAATTTTAGCTATAGACACTTCGTGTGACGATACTTCCGTTGCCATACTAGAAGGCGATAAAGTCCTGTCTAGCATTGTTTCTTCTCAAAATGACATACATAGAGAATGGGGCGGTGTAGTTCCATCCCTGGCAAAACGAGCACACCAAGAATACATACAACCTTGCATTCAAATTGCCCTAAAAAGAGCGAAAATTAAAAACATAAAACAACTCCAAGCCATTGCAGTTACTTATGGACCTGGTCTAGCTCCCTCTTTAGAAGTAGGAATTGCTCAAGCAAAACAACTCTCTTTGGAAAACAACTTGCCTCTCATTCCTGTCAATCACATGGAAGGTCATTTATTATCTCCTCTACTCAAAAATAGCAAAGGAAACTACTACTCTAAGATCATTACAACAACATTGCCTTGGCTTGTATTAGTTGTATCAGGAGGTCATACAGAAATTGTATGGTGTAAAAAAATTGGTACATATGAAGTACTGGGTCGTACACTCGACGACGCTGCTGGTGAAGCATTTGATAAAGTTGCAAGAATGCTAGACTTAGGCTATCCTGGTGGTGTTGTTATTTCTCATCTTTCTAAACAAGGTAACCCTGAACAATACAAACTTCCACGCCCTATGTCTACCAGCAACAACTATGACTTCAGTTTTTCAGGTCTAAAAACAGCCTGCCTATACCAAACAAACGATCTAAAACAACAACTAGGTGACCAATTTGCAGACATCATCCCAGATTATTGTGCATCTTTACAAGAAGCCATCGTAGACTCCCTACTTATCAAATTCAAACGAGTCCTAAAAAAACGAAAACCTAAAACAGCCCTTGTAGGAGGCGGAGTTAGTGCTAACCTACGTCTCAGAAAAAAATTTCGACAAACATTAAAAAAATACAACATACCCATTTACTTTCCCTATCAAAAATTTTGCATGGACAATGCTGCTATGATAGGTCTTGCTGCCTTCCACAAATACAAACGAAACGAAATCTATACCACCGCTGAGGATATCAACAAAGTAGATCGCATCCCCAACCTTACCTACTAACCTCTTCCCTTGATTCTCTCTTTTATTGTATGTCCAAGTTTCTAGGGTCATAAACTCACTCTAGGTACTCTGGTACTCTGGGGTGCAAACTTGCTCTGTGCTCTGGAGAAGAAATATTGCTTTGGAGAGGAAAGTTGCTCGGGGTTACCAACTGCTTTAAATAATCTATAAAATTCTATAAAATAATAAAAATAATATAAATATTTTATAGAATTATGTGGAAATATCAAAGCTGATTTAACACTAAAAGATAGAGTGTATATTTGTAATGAATGTGGTTTAAAAATAGACAGAGATTACAATGCAAGTTTGAA
>Ga0208195_1000449_pt1 | contig 53424 bp, 30 predicted proteins | sample AD_UKC077_MetaG_FD_184441 | JGI IMG/M metagenome (GOLD analysis project Ga0208195, IMG submission 184441) | Active sludge microbial communities of municipal wastewater-treating anaerobic digesters from USA - AD_UKC077_MetaG (SPAdes) (version 2) | ecosystem: Engineered > Bioreactor > Anaerobic >... | reverse complement strand
AATAATCACCATAATAAAAGAAAACTGAGCAACACTCTCCTTTTTGTTACCCAGTAAAAGTCCCGTTGCTATAGTCGATCCCGAACGCGACAAACCCGGCAATACCGCACATGCCTGAGCAATACCGATTATAAAAGCATCTCTCCAGGAAATGCTTTCTTTTATCCTGGGTTTGGCAAAATACGAAAAGGCCAGCAAGGCGGCCGTAAGCAACAACATAACGCCAACGATGAGCAAGCCGTTGCCAAACAGTGCTTCTACCTGATCTTTTAAAAAGAAACCGACCAACATGACCGGTATCATCGATACCAATATTTTTAGAACATAGCGGGTTTCTTCGTTGTCTTTGAACTTGAAAAAGCCCTTGGTCAAAGACCAGATTTCGGGCCAGAGCACCACCAACGTACTCATAACCGTAGCAAAATGCACTGCTACGGTAAAAGTGAGATTTTCTTCTCCTGCGGTGCCCAGTAAATAATTGCCTATTTCGAGATGACCGCTGCTACTGACCGGCAAATATTCGGTCAGCCCTTGAACCAGGCCCAAAAGAAAGGCCTCCCATCCGTTCATGCCTTCAAATTGTCCTGTTCTGTTTTTGCCTTTGTGGGCTTTCTTATTAAAATACCGACCATCACCACAACAAAGCCGATGAAGGAAATTGTCGGAGCTATCACTATGCGACGCGTACTGAATATATCGGGATTGTAGGCTTCTTCAGTCGAAGGAGCGCCCATCATCAGCACAAAGCCCAAAACGACAATCAGAAAGCCAATGCCTATCCACAAAAGGTTCCTTCCACTTAATGCAAAATCTTTACTCATGTTTTTAATTAAATATAATACAAATCATCGGAACGCATCCTCAGGTAACGATTTACAGAAAAAACGGTTGCCAAAGAGGTAATTACCATGCCCAGAATGGCCATAACAACAAAGATCAACACATAATCGGTCACGGTAATCATTTTCATAATACCGGGGAAAATACTGTCGAGATACGACAAGGCCATATACAGCAAACCTAAGGCAATAAGGGCTCCCCATATGCCTCCCCGGGTGTTTTCCCAGACAAAAGGCCTACGTATAAAGCTTTGCCTGGCTCCTACGAGGCACATGGTATGAATCAAAAAACGCTTGGAGTAGATCATCAGACGAACGGTGTTGCGTATCAACATATAAGAAACCAGCGTAAGAATCAGGGCTATTCCCAATAAAAGCCGGCCAATGGAAAGTATATTGCTGTTCACCAAATTAATCAGCTCCTCGCGATAAACGATCTCCTGAATATAGCTTTTATTTTTTAATGTCTTTTCTATGCCCTTTATACTGTCCGTACAGGCATATTCAGGCTTCAGATAGATTTCATAGCTTGCCGGCAGAGGATTGTAACCGAGCAAATCGAGGGGATTCTCTCCCAACTCCTCTGCCAATTCGGCCAGGGCATCTTCTTTGCTCACATAATCTAATTTATTCGTCCAGGGGGCTTTGTTCAGGTTTTGTTCCAACGAGATGCGTTCGACATCCTTGATATTATCGTCCAGCACCAAGGTGAGGCGAATATGTTCTTTGGCCGTATCCGACAAATCTTTGGCAAATAGGCCAATAATGATCATTATACCGAAAAGCAGCAATACCAAACTGATGCTCAATATGGCAGTCAATTTGGAACCGAAGACCCGGCTCCCTATCTTTTTTTTCTGTTTACTCATTCTGTAAAAACTGCCCGCGAAAGGCAAAAAGCAAACTTCCCCCCAAATTGCCGCAAAAGTACATAATATTCCTGAGGAAAAGAACAGCCATTCGGTGTTTTTATTCTACAAGTTCTCCCAATAAGGTGGCAGAAGTACTGTTCACTATTCTAACCTGCACAAAATCCCCAATTTTGGCAGTCCCTTTATCGAAAACCACCGTTTTGTTTTGTTCCGTACGCCCGGAAAGACGCTCTCGTGAGCGTTTGGACCAGGAATCTACCAGCACTGTATGTGTTTTCCCGATTTCATGTTGATTGCTCTGCGCCGAGAGTTCATTTTGCAAGCCGATCATTTCAGCTAAACGGGCCAGTTTAACTTTTTCGGGAACATCGTCGGGCAAGTGTTTGGCCGCATACGTACCCGGGCGTTCGGAATATCTAAACATAAACGCCGAATCAAAACCCACTTCACGCATCAACGACAAGGTCATTTGATGGTCTTCGGCGCTCTCGGAGTGAAAACCGCAAAACAAGTCGGTACTGATGGAAGCTGCAGGGAGTATCGAACGAATAGAAGCCACCCTTGCCAGGTAATCCTCGCGGGTGTAACGGCGGTTCATGAGTTTCAGAATACGCGAACTGCCCGATTGCACAGGTAAATGAATGTGCTTGCAAGTGTTGGCACGCGAAGCCATCGTTTCCAGTAGTTTATCGCTCATATCCTTGGGATGTGAGGTGGTAAAACGGATCCACATATCGGGAGCCGCATCGGCTACCATCGACAGCAATGCGGCAAAATCAAGTCCCTCATAAACATAAGAATTCACATTTTGTCCCAGCAGTGTAACTTCCCTGTAGCCTTTGGAGCGCAAGTCGGCAAGCTCATTCAGAATACTTTGCGGATCGCGGCTGCGTTCTCGCCCACGGGTATACGGCACCACGCAATAGCTGCAAAAATTATCGCAGCCCCGCATGATGGAAATAAAACCCGAAACCCGGTAATTCCCCAACCTGAGGGGTAATACTTCCCGATACGTTTCTGTAGTCGAAAGTTCCACATTAACCGCTTTTTCCCCCAACCCGGCCGCTCTAATTAAATTGGGAAGGTCGAGGTAAGCGTCGGGACCGGCCACCAGATCAGCTCCGTGTTCCAAAATCAGTTGCTCCTTGACTCGCTCGGCCATACAACCCAGCACCCCTATGATGAGACGGGGATTTTTACGCTTGTACGCTTGCAATGCCTTCAGGCGGGCTATTATTTTTTGCTCCGCATTATCGCGGACGGAACAAGTGTTGAGCAAAATCAGATCGGCCTCTTCGGGTTTTGTCGAACTCTCATAGGCCTCCATCCCCAGAATAGAAGCCACCACCTCGCTGTCTGCCACATTCATTTGGCAACCATAGGTTTCGATATAAAATTTTTTCAAGGTTAATTCTGTCATTGAAAAGCCTGAAAGGTTCCGTAAAATTCATCTTAAAATTTCGGCTCCAACAGGGCATGGTAAATAACTGCCTTTTTCCAGGCATCCTCTTCATCAAGGCCTAAATCAATTCCAGGAATACTTTCGGCTTCGTCATCGAGATGAACTACTCTGAGTTCATGAACGCTATGCTTGTATTTCAAGGCGGATTGCTCGTATTTTTTTTCTCGCTCCATGGCCTTGGCTTTGGCCATTTCTTCTATATAATTACGGGGCTCATGTTCGATATCGCGACTGATTAAGGGTTGCCTTTCTTTTTGGGGAGGTTCGGGGATTGGAGCAGGCGGGGCAGTTTCGGGATTTTTAGGTATAAAGTCGTCTTCCTCTTCCGGAAGATTTAATAATTCCTGCCAGGGGTCGGGGATGGGGATTCCTCCAGTGTGGGGCCCGTCTTGAGTTTCTGCTACATCAGCTCCGGTTTGAGCTTCTGTACCGGCTCGGTTTGCAGCTTCTTTTTCTGAAGTCTTTTTGCGGGCTTTAGATAAGGCACCGATTACCGAAATCAGTACTGCTCCGACAATCACCAACACATCTAATAAGGAATTGTCCATAGTGTCCGAAATTTGTTGTCCAAAAGTAGTGTTTTCCCGGGGAATTACAAAAAGATGTAAACCTGTTTTGGTCGATTTTGTTAATTTATGTACCTTTGCGCCGTTTTTCCAATATAGTATCATGTCTCTTAATTTCATTACTGCTCAGGAAGCAGCTTCTTTCATCAATCACAACGACAATATAGGATTTAGTGGTTTTACTCCTGCCGGAGCACCTAAAGTCATTGCACAAGCCATAGCCGAAAAATCGCAAGCCGAACGGCAAGCCGGACGGGAATTTAAAGTCGGTGTGTTTACAGGAGCTTCAACCGGTGATTCGCTCGACGGTGTGCTCGCCCGCGCAGAGGCTGTGAAATTTCGCACACCTTATCAATCCAATCCGGATTTACGGAGTGGTATCAACAAGGGGAACATTCCCTATTTTGATCTTCACCTCTCGCAATTGGCTCAGGAACTACGCTACGGATATTACGGAAAAATAAACACAGTCATAATCGAAGCTGCCGGCGTTAACGAAAAAGGCGAAATTCTACTTACCACCGGAGTGGGTATCACTCCCACGGCAGCCCGCATGGCCGACAAGATCATTGTTGAGCTCAACAGCCGGCACCCTTCGTTTATCAACGGTTTGCACGATCTCTATGAACCGGCTGATCCCCCTCATCGTCGCGAAATTCCCATTTACAAACCCAGCGACCGCATTGGACAAACTCTCTTGAAAGTAGATCCCTCCAAAATCGTTGGTGTGGTCAAAACCCAATTACCCGACGAAGTTAAGGCATTCTCCGAACCGGACGAAACCACCAAACGCATCGGAGATCGCGTAGCCGGTTTTCTGGTCAACGAAATGAGAGCAGGCCGTATTCCTGCTTCCTTTCTTCCTTTGCAATCGGGCGTAGGCAATATCGCCAATGCGGTATTAGGTTCATTGGGCGCCAGCCCCGAAATTCCCGCTTTCGAAATGTTTACCGAAGTTATACAGGATTCCGTGATCGAAATGATGCAAAGCGGCGATGTGAAATTTGCCAGTGGCTGTTCACTTACCATTACAAGTTCGGCCCTTGATTCCATTTACGAAAACTGGGACTTTTTCAAGCATAGACTGGTCCTCCGGCCTCAGGAAATTTCCAATTCTCCCGAACTGGCTCGTCGCATGGGGCTGATTACCATCAACACGGCTCTGGAGGCCGACATTTTCGGCAACGTAAACAGCACCCACGTACTGGGCACTAAGATGATGAACGGTATTGGAGGCTCGGGCGATTTTACCCGCAATTCCTACCTTTCCATCTTCACTTGTCCCTCGACTGCCAAAGACGGCAAAATCAGCGCCCTTGTTCCTATGGTTTCGCATACCGACCACAACGAACATTCGGTAAAAATTTTAATAACCGAGCAGGGAGTCGCCGACCTGAGAGGCAAATCTCCCATGCAGAAAGCGCAAACCATTATCGAGAATTGTGCTCATCCCGATTACAAACAATTGCTGACGGATTACCTTAAACAGACCAATGGCGGAAATACTCCCCATAATCTGAGCAATTGCTTTAATATGCACCGGGAATTTCTCGACTCGGGCGACATGCGCAACACCAAGTGGTAAAATGATCCGGTTATTCCTGGTTGGTTACATGGGTGCCGGCAAAACCAAGTTGGGACAAGCCATTGCGAAAGAACTGCAGCTTTCTTTTATCGATTTGGATCAATACATCGAAGAACGGCGCTTTAAACCCATCCCGGCACTTTTTGCCGAATTCGGCGAAGAAGGTTTTCGCAAAATCGAACAAGGCTATCTGCGAGAAGTGGCCCAATTCGAAAATGTATTGATTGCCACCGGGGGAGGTACCGCTTGTTTCGAAAACAACATGGATTTTATGAACTCTGCCGGCGACACCGTCTATCTTCAGCTCAATGCCGAAGAATTGTTCAAAAGGCTGCATCGGAAAAAACAAAACAGACCCCTGCTCAACACTGTCAACGACGACGATTTGCTCACTAAAATCAGAGAAATGCTCTCTCAAAGGGAAAGTTTTTACAATAAGGCCAAATACATTCTGCCTACCGGAGGTCTCAACAAAGAAGAATCCCTGGCGCTTTTCAAAGAAATTTATTCAAAACCCCCAAGTTCCACGATCTAGGCTGCGGTATTGTATAGCTTCGGCAATGTCGCGTGTACGCAAGCGTTCCGAAGCGTCCAGATCTGCAATGGTGCGGGCTACTTTAAGGATACGGCTGTAAGCTCTGGCAGAAAGATCCAGTTTTTCCATGGCATTTCTCAGCAAAACATAAGCATCGGGCTCCGCCTGAGCATAGCGTTGCACCTGCTTTAAACTCATTTGGGCGTTACAAAATAATCCCTTATCCGGTTTAAAGCGATCGTTTTGCAAGCGCCTGGCTTTTATCACTCTTTCTCTGATACTTTGGCTGCTTTCCTGCTCCCTGACGCTACTCAGTTGCTCGTATTCCAAGGGGACAATTTCCATCTGAATGTCGATGCGATCCATCAAGGGCCCCGAAATGCGATGTATGTATTTATGCACTTGGGAGGCGGTGCAAACACATTCCTTTGTGGGATGATTGAAATATCCGCAGGGACAGGGATTCATCGATGCCACCAGCATAAATCCCGCCGGATAACGGACAGCGTAGCGGGAACGGGCAATGCTGATGCTGCGGTCTTCCAGCGGTTGCCGCAACACTTCGAGTACAGAGCGCTGAAATTCGGGCAATTCATCTAAAAACAAGACCCCGTTGTGGGCCAACGAAATCTCGCCGGGTTGAGGATTGCTTCCCCCTCCTATCATTGCCACCGAACTTATGCTGTGATGCGGCGAACGAAAAGGACGACTCGTCAATAACGAGCAACGGGTATCTATCTTTCCGGCCACCGAATGAATTTTGGTGGTTTCCAATGCCTCGTCCAGGCTCATGGGCGGCAGGATACCAGGTATAGCCTTGGCCATCATGGTCTTACCGGAACCCGGAGGCCCTATCATCACCAAATTATGACCTCCGGCACAAGCCACTTCAATGGCTCTTTTCGCCCGTTCCTGCCCCTTTATTTCGGCAAAATCCACTTCGGGAACCACCTGGGCCTCGTCAAATAAATCCAAACGACTACCATAAGGCTCGGGCCGGCTCTCTCCTTTCAAAAAAGCGACCACTTCACTCAGGTGCTTCATGCCGTATACCTCCAATCCTTCCACCACGGAAGCTTCAGCAGCATTTTTATGCGGTAGTATCAGACGTTTAAGCCCCATCTCTCTGGCAGTCAAAGCAATGGGCAAAACGCCTCTTACCTCTTGCAGACAAGCATCCAACGAGAGCTCTCCAATAAAAAGACTGTCTTTGAGCGACTCTGCCGGCACATATTCTCCGGCAGCCATCAGGCCCACGCTCAAAGGAAGGTCATAACCGGAACCTTCTTTGCGCAAATCGCCGGGAGCCATGTTAATAACTACTTGCTTGCGGGGAATATCCATCCCACAGTATTGCAAAGCGGAGCTTATACGTTCGTGGCTTTCGCGCACGGCGTTGTCGGGCAAACCCACCAGACTGAAACGTATTCCCCGCGAGACATGCACCTCTACATAAACCGGAATGGCCCCAATTCCCTGTATAGCAGCAGAAATCAATTTCACATACATAATTATTAATTTTCTGCAAATATATATAGATTTAATATTTTATTTATATAACGAGAAGAAATATTATCCGAAAAGGTCTCACCTACGGCAGGTCAATTACTGTCTTCTTGCCGGACTAAACAGCGGTAACAAAGAGATGACTCCCATAGAAGCAGACCCTAATAGCATTTTACCGAGCATGAAAAACTCAGCCGTTATTTTATGAAAGAAAATGAATATAATGCTTATTTTTGTGCAAGTTTGTTTAATATACACCATAAATTAACATACGCCATGAAAAAATTACCTCTGTTTGTTTTTATTCTCTTTACTTGCCCTGTTTTCAATTTATTAGCTCAACTCCCGTACACCAATCCTGCCTTGTCGCACGAGGCTCGCGCCCAAGACCTTCTCGGCCGGCTCACTCTGGAAGAAAAAGTAGCCCTCATGCAGGATCAATCGCCGGCGGTGCCCAGATTGGGTGTGCCCGAGTTTGGTTGGTGGAACGAAGCATTGCATGGGGTGGCTCGAAGCGGTTATGCCACCGTTTTCCCCCAAGCCATAGGCATGGCCGCCACTTTTGACGAAGACGCCGTCTTTAGGACCTTTACCGCCGTCAGCGATGAGGCCAGGGCTAAAGCCACCCACAGCAAGCAGGTGGAAGGCCGGCGGGGGAAGTACAAAAACCTGACCTTTTGGACACCCAACATCAATATTTTCAGAGATCCTCGCTGGGGACGGGGCCAGGAAACCTATGGCGAAGATCCCTATCTGACCACCCGACTCGGCGTAGCCGTGGTCAAAGGTCTGCAGGGTCCTGACGACAGTCATTACGCCAAGGCTATGGCCTGCGCCAAACACTACGCCGTGCACAGCGGTCCCGAATGGAACCGGCACAGTTTCGATGCCAAAAACATTCGCTCCGAAGACTTATGGGAAACCTATCTGCCTGCTTTCAAAGCCTTGGTGCAAGAGGCCAACGTCAAACAAATAATGTGCGCATACAACCGCTACGAGGGGGATCCTTGTTGCGCAAGCAACAGCTTGTTGGTGGACATCCTCAGAGAGGGCTGGAACTACCGGCACGTGGTGGTAAGCGATTGTGGTGCCATCAATGATTTCTACAATAGGGGCAGGCACGAAACCCATCCCGATTCGGCAACAGCCTCCAGCGCTGCCGTCCGGGCAGGCACAGACCTGGAATGCGGACGCAGCTACAGGTCTTTGGTTGGAGCCGTTAACAAAGGGCTGATTGCCGAGTCTGAACTTAATGTCAGCCTGAAACGTCTGCTCAAGGCTAGGTTTGAACTAGGCGATTTCGATCCGGATAGCATAGTACCCTGGACGCGCATCCCCATGAGCGTCGTCAACTGCGAAGCCCATCAACAACTGGCTTTGGAAATGGCCAGAAAATCCCTGGTGCTGCTTAAAAACGACAAGAACACTCTTCCTTTGTCCAAAAAAGCCGGCGGGATTCTGGTGATGGGGCCCAACGCCGATAACGAAAGCATGCAATGGGGCAATTACAACGGCACGCCCTACCATACCATCACTATATTGCAAGGTTTGGAAGTCGCACTTGGTGCATCCCTGCCCTGTGTGCGGACACCCCACGTCGTAACCGAAGACAAAGTGCAGTTCACCGTCGATTCCCTGATGAAAGACCTGCCTGCTTGTGATAAGGTGCTCTTTGTAGGAGGCATCTCACCGGCACTCGAAGGGGAACAAATGCGGGTTAGTCTGCCCGGATTCAGGGGTGGTGATCGAACTACCATCGAACTGCCGGCCGTTCAACGAGCTCTGGTCAAGGCACTGGCAGAGGCAGGCAAACAAATCGTATTCATAAATTGCTCGGGGTCAGCTGTGGGGCTCTCGGAAGAAGCCAAGATTTGCGACGCCATCCTGCAAGCCTGGTATCCGGGTGAAAAAGGGGGACAGGCCGTCGCTGAGGTGTTGTTTGGAGACTACAACCCCTCGGGGCGTTTGCCTGTTACGTTCTATGCCGGCGACCATCAGTTGCCCGATTTCGAGGATTACAGCATGGAAAGAAGAACGTATCGCTTTTTGGAAGAAAAACCCCTTTACCCCTTCGGTCACGGATTGAGTTACACCAGCTTCGCCTACAGCAAGCCCAAAATCAAAAAGGGGACAAAAACCTTGTCCGTTACAGTGACCAATACAGGAAAACGCAGTGGTGAAGAAGTAATACAACTTTACGTGCAACGCACCGCTCCCCAAGCGAGAGCTAAGGCCCTCAGAGGCTTCCGGCGCATCAATCTTCGACCGGGCGAAAGCAAGGAAGTTAGCTTCTCTTTAAGTGGAGGCATCCTGGACTTTTACGACTCTAACCAAGCCATAGTGACCACCTTGCCCGGCACCTATCTGTTGGAAGTGGGAGGCAGTTCGGATCCTGCAGCATGCGTGCGGACCAGTTATACACTTTGAGTCTAAAGTTGAGAGCTTGATGAAACTATACCTGAACATCCTGTTTTTCTTGTTTTCGGCCGCAGTTTTGTTTGCCGGGCCCTCCTGCGATCTTAAATATTACACAGGGGCCGACGGCTTCAGGAACAGTTCTGCCATTGACATTCTACAGGCCAAAAACGGTTTAATTTGGATCAGCACCCGGAACGGGCTCACCTTGTTCGACGGCTATAGTTTCCGAAATTACAAGTCTTATCCCGGCGACGGCTGTGCCATGGACAACAGCCGGATTAACCTGATCAGGGAAAACACCTCGGGGGACATCTGGTGCCTGAGCCAGGACGGAAGACCCTATTTATTCGATGTTTCCAGCCGGACATTTATGGATGTTTTCAAAAATACCCGGCCCGAAATAAGCCATCCATACATTGTTTCCAAATTTTATGTGCTGGAAAAGGGCATTACCTGGGTTGTTTGCCGCGATCGTTATGCTTTCAGGGTAGAAGACGGCAACTGTAAAGATGGAAAAGGGATAGTCTTTTACGGACCGGATAAAGACATCAGGGGAGAAAACATTCATTGGATTGCCCAGGACAGAGAGGGAGACGAATGGATTCTTACCAACCGGGGTGTGAGCGTTATAGGTAAAAAAACACTGACCAGCCCTGCGGAATTTCACTATTTCCTCGAAAAGGGCGAATACATCTGGCTGGCATCCAACGACGGGAAGCTGGCGAGATATTCTTTCGAACAGGACAATCTGGAATTCATCAATCTTCGGGGTTCGACCACAGCCTTTCATTTTATGGAAGCGATGAAGGGAGATACCATTGCGCTGGGTACAGACAAGGGACTGGTCTTAATCAACTCATGCGACAAAACACGTAAACACATACCGGTTGATTTAATTCCGGCCGGAAATGCCGGTATTTTATCTGTTTATCAGGATGCTTATAACGATTATTGGCTGTTTGCCGAAAACGGTGTTTACCGTTACGAACAGGCCACATCGGAAATCCGTTTTTTTCAATCGCCCTATGTGTATCTTCAACACGAACATCCGAACAGGAGCTTTGCTTACGAAGATCCTTACGGGCATTTGTGGCTGATTCCGGGGAATGGCAATTTTTGCTATTTCGACCGTGAGCAGCAAGAGTTACGCTACCATTACTCCGAACCGGAGAACTCTTCTAGTCTGATTTCTCCTTCCGTCAGGCATTTTTTGTTCGACCGGCAAGGAAATATCTGGATTGGGACCAACAACACTTTTGGCAAGCTTTCCTTTTATGAAAGCACCTACCGGGTAATCCCGGCTGAAAGCGATGAATTTGAAGTTCGCGCTTTATTCAAAGACAGTCGAGAAGTCCTGTGGGTAGCCTCTAAACATCATAAATTAAAGCTATTGGACGAGAATTATGCCAAAATTGACTATCGCCTTTACGATGCCAACACCCATAGAGAAGTCCGGATTGACTTTAATATCTATTCCATATACGAAGATAAGGCGGGTAACATCTGGCTGGGGTCCAGATCAAGAGGTTTGTACCTCCTGAAAAGGGATGAGCAAAACCCGTATACTTTTGCCGTGCAACATTTTATCCATGATCCCGCAGACAGTATGAGCTTAAGCAACAACAGCATCTACTCGATATTTCAGGACAGTCGTAAACGAATATGGCTGGGCACCTACGGAGGCGGTCTTAATTTGATCCGGGAAGACGCATCGGGAAAAATCAATTTCATCCACAGCGGGAACCGTTTAAAAAACTATCCCGATGTATACGCTCAGATAGTACGTTATGTTACCGAAGTAGACAACACCCTGCTTATAGGCAGTATGCACGGTTTATTCAGTTTCTCCTCAGCATTTGAATCGCCCGAAGAGATTCGCTTTTCCCGAAACGCACGCAATGAATATATAGCCGGCTCCCTGAGCAATAACGACGTAATGTACATTTATTCCGATTCCGGAAATCAAGTTTATATACTGACACAAAACGGCGGAGTGAATAAATTGATCTCCGGCAATCTGCTCTCCGACAACATGGTATTCGAAGTAATCGGCGAACGGGAAGGATTGGCCTCCGATTTGACCCTCTCCATGACCGAAGACCCATCGGGCAAGCTTTGGATTGCCTCCAAACAGGATTTATCGAGATACAATCCTTCCGGCGGCTTGATCAACAATTTCGGTAGCTATTATTTTAAACAGGATTTTATTTTTTCCGAATCCCAGGTCATCAACACCTCCAAAGGCAGTATTCTTTTCGGAACCAACAAAGGGATATTGGAAATTAATCCCTCCACTATGTCCGGAAGCAATTATGTACCTCCTTTGGTTTTTACCGAAATAAAACTCAACAATCAAGCCGTCTCTGTTCCAATTGATCAACTGAAAGACATTGATCTGAAGTCTGATCAACGAAATTTTTCCATACAATTTTCCGCTTTGGATTTCAACAATTCAAAAGAGATCAGGTATGCCTATATACTCGAAGGCCTCGAAAAAGAATGGCATTATGTGAACGACAACCGGTCGGCCGAATACATCAAGATTCCCAAAGGACGCTATCAATTCGTGGTGAAATCGACCAACAGCGACGGGGTGTGGGTAAACAATGAACGAAAGCTGGATATTACCGTTTTGCCCACTTTTTGGGAAACTCCCTGGGCCTGGCTGCTCTATATTATTTTTTTCGTGTTGTTGGTGAGCAGCATTGTGTATGTATTGTTTATTATTTACCGCTTGCGACACGAAGTTACCGCCGAACAGCAATTGTCCGAAATAAAATTGCGCTTCTTCACGGATATTTCTCATGAACTCAGAACTCCGCTCACCCTGATTTCCAGCCCTGTAACGGATGTTCTTGAACACGAAAAATTATCGGAGACTGCCAGAGAAAATTTAACTATAGCCCAGCACAACAGCAAACGTCTTTTACATTTGGTAAATCAAATCCTCGATTTCAGAAAGATTCAGGCCAATAAGATGAAACTGATGGTAGAGGAAGCCGAAATCTGTGGTTTTATTTCTCTGATAATGGAGAACTTCCAATTCAAGGCCAAAGAAAAAGAAATCAATTATTTGTTCGACTCCAACGAGGATAGAATCTATTTATGGATAGATAAAGACAAATTTGAAAAAATAATCTTCAATCTGCTCTCCAATGCCTTTAAATATACTCCTCCCGGAAAGTCAATACGCGTAGAACTGAACAAAACAGAAAAAAACGTAGAAATCGCTATCCACGACGAAGGTATAGGAATTCCTGCCGCTAAAATTTCTTCGCTTTTTCAGCGATTCGAAACCCTGTTCAGCCAAAATACACTATCGCCCTCATCGGGCATAGGTTTGTCTTTGGTAAAGGAACTGGTCGAATTGCATCACGCAAAAATCGAAGTTCTCAGCGAAGTAGGGAAAGGCAGCAGCTTCAGGTTGTTATTCCCCTTGGGAAGCGAACATTTTGCAAATAATCCTCAGGTGGAATTTCTTTTATCCGATCGACAATCGGATGTAAACTTGCCGTCCGAAGAACAAAGCCAAACAGGGCAAGAGGACGATGTGCAAGACAGGCAATCCATATTGATTGTTGAAGACAATCCCGAATTAATCAGCTTTTTGCATAATATTCTATCGAGAGATTATGTGGTACTGCAAGCCACCAACGGAGAGGAAGGGTGGAATAAAACGCAGGAAATGCTCCCGGACATCATTATCAGTGATGTAGTAATGCCTGTAATGGATGGGCTGGATATGGTAAAGAAAATAAAAGAGAACAACAATACCTGCCACATTCCCATCATACTATTATCCTCAAAAGCCTCCCTGGACGACAGAATCAAAGCCCTCGAGAGAGGCATCGACGATTATATCACTAAGCCATTCAGCGCCAGCCACCTTATAACTCGCGTACAGACTTTGCTTGAACAACGTAAATTTTTACAAGACTATTACCTGAACAAATTCAGCAAAAATCAAACAAGCGATGCGGATTTAAGTTCTGAGTCTCCCGCTATTGCCTCCTACGATGAACAATTTATGAAACAGGTCATCGATTATATTGAGCAAAACATCGACAATGTTTTGTTGGTGGTGGAAGATCTTGCTAAGGAATTTCCCATGAGCCGCTCTGTCTTCTATAAAAAAATCAAAAGCTTGTTTGGCCTTTCACCCGTGGACTTGATTCGTACTATCCGAATTAAAAGGGCTGTGCAGTTAATTGACTCTTCCGCCTATTCATTTACTGAAATAGCCTATATGTGCGGCTTCAACGATCTCAGCTATTTTGGAAAATGCTTCAAAAAACAATTGGGGCTTTCACCTTCGGAGTATAGGTTAAAAAACAAATAGTTCCAATCTGGAAACAATTTTTCCTAATTCGGCCAATAACTATTGGCTAAACTTGCAAGTTGAATATTTTTCCGTTTTTTATCGAATTTTGCTATGAAATTTTATCGTACCCTTACACTTATCAGCGGTTTATTTTTTATTACAACCGGCCTTTTCGCCAACAACGGTTTGATTGGCTGGGCCACCTGCAACACCTTAGGCCAAAACGGCACCACCGGCGGCGGCAGAGGGCAGATTGTGCGGGTAAACACCAAAGCAGCCCTTGAGCAATACGCAAAAGCCTCGGGCGATTATATTATTTTGGTCGAAGGCTCCTTTACCGGTACCGGCGTACTCCAGGTGAGCAGCAATAAAACCATCGTCGGTACAGGCAATGGGGCCACCTTCGATGGATTCGGCATTGATGTGAAAGACAAACAAAACATCATTCTCCGCAATCTTACAATCAAAAATGCAAAACCCGACGCCATTGCCATGCGCAATACTCACCACGTCTGGGTGGATCACTGCGATTTATCCAACTCCGACGATGGCTTGTTTGATTTCACCATTGGCTCAGATTACCTGACCGTTTCCTGGACTTTGTTTCACGACCACGACAAAGTGGCCCTGGCAAATTCCGGCACCCAGCATTTCGAAGACGTCGGCAAGAATAAAGTATGTTATCACCACAACTGGTTCAACAACACTGTTCAAAGAAATCCCCGCATAGGCTACGGCATGGGGCATGTGTTCAACAATTATTATTCCAACGTAAGTTCTTATTGCGTGGGTTATCATACCGGTGCCAGCGTGTTGATCGAAAACAACTATTTTTATAAAAGTAAATCGCCCCTGAATCAAATGTATACGAACGTCTCTACGGCTGCCAACTATGCCGATGCCGAAGAGAGAGGCAATATCTTCGATTCTACTTCGGGCAACAAAAAAGGCACAGGAAAATCCTTTGATCCCGCACAATACTACAACTATGCCTTTATGCTGGACGATGCCGCCGACGTGCCTGCTATTGTACAAAGTAAAGCCGGGAACGTCTATGGCATCGAGTATGAATACCTTCCCTCCCCGGCAAACGGAGCCATAGATGTAAGAAACATAGGTGAATTATGGTGGTCCGGTATTGAAAATGTTCAATCCTGGGAAGTTTACTTTGGAACGGATCCGGACTCGATGGTTAAGACCTCGACGACCGGACGTTCTTTTCGTCCGGAGGAGTTGCTGCCCGATACGGAATATTTCTGGAAAGTGAACGCCATCAAGGCCGATACCACAATCGAAGGAAGTTTATGGAGATTCCATACAGCGCCCGCCAAAGCATCCAAACCCTATCCGGCCGACGGAGAACTTCATGCCAAACTTCGCCAGGCCAATACGGAAACAACCACCATTCCGACGGTTTTGAGCTGGATTCCCGCCTTTGAGGCAATATCGTACAAAGTTTATCTTGATACTACTCCCGACTTTTCCGACTCATCCTATCAGGCAAGTCCGGCCACCGCTTCCATTGCTCCCGGACAACTCAGGTTTGGCGTCAAATATTATTGGCGTGTGGATGCGGTAATCAACAACAACACTATTATCGAAGGCGACACCTGGGACTTTATTTCCGATGTATATTATTCTCAGGAAGGCATCACCGAGTGTGAGCATATGGTATTGAACGGCAGGGCTTTCAAAGAAGAACAATCGGGGGTTTGGTTCAAAGCCTCCAACAATTGGGTAGTGAGTGGAGAAGCCGGGCCGGGCACTATGAGCAGTGTTTGGGGTGGACCGGACGCTATCTGTAAGGTTTCCATCGATTATTTCGACGAGAGTGACGGCAACGGCTGGTATGGTTTTTACGTGAACGACACATATGTAAGGGGATGGGCCGCCTCAAGAAACAACGACCAAATGGTAACAGTTAACATAGAAAACGTACGCATTCTCAGAGAGAATGAATTGAGAATTGCCTTTTATACCCATGCCGGAGAACTCTGCCGTACCGACAAGATGAATATCCTAATCACCGAAAACCTGGAAGAGCCACAGCAGTTGCAGCCCGTCGTGAGCACGCCATACCCTCCGAATCAGGAAATGAGTATGAACATTTATACGGTTTCGGGCTTGTTGCTTAAAACCATTACCGTGCGGTCCGACGCCGATGGCAGGCTCTCCGATCAACATTGGATGGAATTGCCCTTGCCTTCGGGTCTCTATTTCTATACGGTACAGGGGGAAAATATCCCCGCGAGAGGAGCACAACGATTTTTTAAACCTTAACGGGTATCCGCATCAATCCCGGCCTTAAATCTATATCATGCCCCTTTAATCCGGTCAAAATGAAAAAGATCTGCCTGTTATTCAGCTTTTGCGCCCTGTTTATTTATGCCGGCGCACAAAGCCCCGTCCTTAAAATCGATGTCAACGTGGACGAAGCCCGCAAAGAATCCGAAGTGAACGAACCGGGCTATACCCCCTGGAAAATAGGCAAAGGTATTATGAGCACATCAGCTACCTTCGAAGGGGTACAATTTACTCTTTCCTGTGTGGAAACGACCGGGGGACAATTGAGAGGCAGTTGGGCCAAAGTCATGGTACAAAATCCTTATTACGCCCGACTTACCTGCGACGGAGCCAATATCGACTACGGCTCGCAAACCATAGAGGCCGGAGGCAAACTCTTGCTCGAAATTGCCGGACTGCCTGTGGGAACACATACCATTCAGACCATGCACAATTCATGGGAAGATCCGGCAAGAAAAGCCCCTTCACCCATGAACGTTTACCTGGACAGCGTGCTGATACACGATTCGGTCAGCGTTACCAGCCGGGCGCTGGTCGCTTCGGAAGCCACCATCTTACTGACAGTGCTTCAAGTGACTGCCGAAGATCAAGTGGTACGTATGTTGTTCGAAGCCGTGACATCCTTTACCCCTCCAGAAGGGGTAAATCCCCAATACAATGTATGGCTCAACGCCATCGAACTCAATACGGTAGAGGTGAGCAAACTGGCTAAAAACCCCTGCCCCGGCGATGCCGACATGCATGTGGATGCCGACAGCGGATCTCTGATATTAAGCTGGTCGCCGGCCTCGGCCAAGGTGGAGAAACATTACCTCTTTTTAGGTACCGACAAAGAACTGATCGAAAACGCCGACACCACCGATGCCGCCCTGTTGGCAGGCATCAAAGCCTGTGACGACACCACCTTTTTGCTGGCCGACCCCTACAGCATGAACACCTATTACTGGAGGGTGGACGAACTGGATCAGGACGGCATCCTGTCCAAAGGTAACGTCTGGAGCTTCCGCCCCAGGCAACTGGCCTTCCGCGGAGCCGAAGGCTATGGGCGTTTTGCCACCGGAGGACGAGGCGGTAAAGTGGTGTATGTGACCAATCTAAACGCCAGCGGACCGGGCAGCTTCCACGAGGCGGTAACCGACAAGAGTGGCCCCAAAACAGTGCTGTTCGCCGTTTCAGGCAGAATAGAGCTGGGCGGCCGCATCTTTATGAACGACTATCTTACCCTGGCCGGACAAACCGCTCCGGGCAAAGGCATTTGCCTGAGCCGGGCTCCTGTCGGCTCCGGTCACGAAGCTATTACCCGTTTTATTCGTGTCCGACTGGGAGGAGGTGAAACGGCCGACGGCATGGGTATGGCCGGGAGCAACTTCAGCATTATAGATCATTGCTCCATAAGCTGGGCCATAGACGAAGTGTTCAGCTCTCGCAATGCCAAGAATATCACCCTGCAACGCAGCATGGTAACCGAAGCCCTGAACGTGGCAGGCCATAAAAATTACCCCGAAGGCAAAGCCCACGGTTTTGCCGGCACCGTCAGCGGCGACATCGGCACTATTCACCACAACCTGCTGGCCCACAACAACGGCCGCAACTGGAGTTTGGGCGGAGGCCTGGACGGCGCGGGCTATTATGCCGGGCGCATGGATATTTTCAATAACGTAGTGTACAACTGGGACGGTCGTACTACCGACGGTGGAGTACACGAGGCCAATTTTGTCAATAATTACTACAAGAGAGGTCCCGCCGGGGGTACAACCACCATCTTTACCGCACAATTGGAAGGTTTGGGTAAAGGATCTCAAAGTTATTATTATGCAGGGAATGTTCTTGAAAACAACAACGGCAGCTTTTTGTGCGACGGTACGGACAATAATTGCGGCCGGGCCCTGCAAGTTGCCAGCACCCAGGTGGTAGATTGGACCGTATTTGTAGACGAGCCCTTCTTCCCCTCTTTTGCCACCGTCGAAACAGCCAAAGACGCCTACAAAAGCACTCTTAGCGATGTAGGTTGCACTATGCCTGTTTTTGACGCCCAGGATCAGCGAGTAGTTCGCGAAACCCTGAACGGCACCTATACCTATGTGGGCAGCAAGACCGGCAAAAAAGGCCTGATCGACAACGAAGCCGATGCCGGCGGTTTCGAAGATTACGGCAACGAAGTCATCGATCTTGATGTCTTCGATACCGACCGCGACGGACTGCCCAACTGGTGGGAAGAACTACACGGCAGCAACCCGTATTCTGCCCAAGGCGATTTCTCCGATGCCAATGCCGACCCCGACATGGACGGCTACACCGCTCTGGAAGATTACCTGGAATGGATGTCGGTGCCCCGTTATTATCTGCCTAAGAACAAATCCATCGAGATTGATCTGGCACCCTTTGCCATCGCTTATACCAAGAATCCCCAATTCAGTTTGGCTACGGCTACCGATCTGAGTCTTAACTTTTCGGGATCCACCGTTAACGTGGCACCTCAGGGCGATTATACCGGCATCCGCTATTTCGACTTTACTGTTACCGACGCCGACAACAGCAGTATGACACGCCGCATCGGTGTTTACGTGCATGAAGACACGGCCTCGGCCCTCTCTGCAACTCAACACAAAGAGATGGAATTCAAAGTCTATCCCAGCACTTTCAGCTCTGAACTCAACATCGAAACTCAGGCCGGCGAAAGCAAGGAAATCAACCTGATTTTACGCAATCTGAACGGACAGGAAATGCTCAGAGAACACTATTCCATCCATGCAGGTGCAGTCCGCCTCCAAATCAAGTGCCCGGCCGAATTGCCGGCACAAATGTATCTGTTGGAACTAAACGACGCACAAACAGGAATGAAGTACGATGTGAAAAGAGTATTTAAAAAATAGAACCGCTGCGCTTGCCAACTTAGCCCGGACTAAAGTTCCATTAGAATCACCGATATAGAAACTATCTCATTTATAAAATTCAAGCATGAAAAAAATCTTTTTATCCCTCAGTTTGCTTTTTTCGACTTTTGTGTTGTTTGCTCAGACACCGGCTTTTCCCACTGCCGAAGGTTATGGAATGTGGGCGACCGGAGGTCGGGGAGGCCAAGTGGTAGAAGTAACCACACTCGAAGACAATCCTTCCAATCCTGTGGTGGGCAGCCTGCGCTGGGCAATGAAACAACACTCGGGTCAGCCGATAACCATCGTTTTCAGGGTCTCGGGTATTATAGACCTTAAGGGCAACGATTTGAGAATGAAGAGAAACAATGTAACCATCGCGGGCCAAACCGCTCCGGGAGACGGCATTTGCATCAAAGGAGGTTGTGTCAACCTGGGAGGCAGCCGGAATTTAATTATACGCCATATCCGTTCCCGGGTGGGGGTACTCAACGATACCGTTTACAACCCGGAAGTCGCTCCCACCTCTGCCGATTTTATACCGGGAGCCAGCCTGAACATCGAGAACGGCGGTAATTTTATTGTAGACCACTGCTCCTTTGCCTGGTCTGCCGAAGAAAACGTCGGCTTTTACGATAACGACAACACCACGGTGCAATGGTGTATTTTTGCCGAAGGGCTTTACGATGCCGGTCACGGCAAGGGAGCCCGCAGTTATGGTGCCGTGTTGGGAGGCAAAACAGCCAGCTACCACCACAATCTACTGGCACATAATTACAACCGTTCTCCGCGTTTCGGCGCCACCACCAAAAACGATGTGGTCATGTTGTTGGATTTTGTGAATAACGTAAATTACAACTTCGGCAAAAAGAACGCCTGCTACGGCGGCGACAACCGCCAGGGAAGTGCAGGACTGTTTCAATTGAATTTTGTAAATAATTACTACAAACAAGGGCCGGCCTATCCCAACAACAGAACGGCTGTTTTCATCGGTGCCTCTTACAGTACCGAAACGGGCAGAAGTTACGGGAAATGGCATCTTTCGGGCAATTACATCGAGGGTTCGACCAATGCGGCACTGAATGCAGACAACTATAGAGGATTGGATATCAGCGCTTATACAGAGGCCGTTCCAAGTATCACTATGGCCACTATGAAGTCGGATCATATCCCCGTGCCCTATCCTATCGAAACGGAATCGGCTCAAGAGGCTTATAGCAGCGTTTTGAGAGGCGTTGGGGCTTTCCCCCGCGATACCGTGGACAGACGTATTATTCACGAAGTCACCACCTGCACGGCTTCTGCTCACGGTACCTTCAACAATCACCGGGTTTGCGGTATTATAAATAAACCATCCGATGCCGGGGGTTATCCGGTTTACAACACCTACAATCAGGTACAAGACGAGGACCACGACGGTATGGCCGACGACTGGGAACTCGCCAATGGCCTGGATCCTTCGAATCCCGACGACCGCAACCTGATTCTGAAAAGCGGATATACGGCTTTGGATGCCTACTTGTGCAGCCTGGTCGGCGAAGACATTCCCGTGGAAACAGCCAAGCCCTATGATATTGTTGTAGCCAAAGACGGCAGCGGTGATTTTACCAGCATCAATGCGGCTATCGAAACCGTTCCCGAAAACGCCGGCCGCAAAACCATTTTTGTTAAAAAGGGAGTTTACGAAGAGAAAGTATTTATCGGTAATCGCTGGCAGGACTCAAGAAAAGTGATCAGCATGATTGGCGAGAACGTTGACAGCGTGGTGATTGTGTGGGAAGATTACCACGGTAAAACCATCACCTACCCGGGTAGAGAGGGTACGATTGTAGCCGACGGCATGACGGCTGCCACCTTTACGGTGACCGCCCCCGATTTCTACATGGAAAACATTACCGTCAAAAATCCCAGCAAGGCAGCACAGGCCGAAGCCATTTATCAAAGCGGAGACAGACAGGTATTGAAGAATTGTAAGATTCTCGGTAATCAGGATACACACCGCACCAAAAAAGGAAGGCGGTATTTTTACTATCAATGTACCATTGAGGGAGGAGTCGATTTTATTTACGCCGGCGGCACCTGTTATTTTTATCAATGCAAGATCGTGAGCAACCGGAATGGCTACATTACGGCACCCGAAGATATTGTATATACTGCAAGACTGAGCAACGGTAAAATCCTGTACTACAGATTTATATTTAACGACTGCGACCTCTTGGCCAAAGACGGAGCAAACGACGTTTATCTAGGACGTCCCTGGTCTTCAGAATCGGGCAGTATTTTTATGAATTGCCGCCTGGGCAGCCATATCAATCGGGCCGGCTGGAATGCCTGGGGCGGGAACGAACAAAATTGCTCGTTTGCCGAATACAAAAGCCTTAATGCCGACGGATCGGCCCTTGCCGACGTTTCCGGAAGAGTGTCGTGGAGTATGCAGCTGAGCGACAAAGACCGTTATAATTTACTGGGAATGAACACCATCTACCGGGCTGTTTCATCGAGCGCTTTTGATCCGGTCTCGCAATTCCTCCCTTTCTCCGGCCCCAAATCTCTGACAGTCAGCAACAGAAAACTAAGTTGGACGGCCGTCGAAAACGCGGTGGGTTATGTGGTCTACGCCAACGATGCCGCCATAGACTTTGCCGAAACAAACAGTTATTATGATCTTGTTGACCGGGGAACGGTCAATTACAAAGTGAAAGCCATCGCCGGAAATGGTCGATTGAGCACCTTCAACGGACTGGACGGCGGAGTTACCGCTACTGAACTGGATTTGCTGCTGAATCCTAAACACTGGGTAAATATAGCCACCTCGGTAGCTCCCGATTCTGCAGGAGTGATTCTGCAGGAGCCATCTGCGAAACAGCATCTTGCGGGCACACAGATAACACTTACCGCTCAACGCAGATACGGCTATACGTTTATAAAGTGGATCAACGCAAACAACGAAGTTCTTTCGGAAGAAGAAAGCTTTGTACTTACGCTGGACAAAGACGAACAAGTGACGGCTGTTTTCGAAAAGCTTCCCTTGTATTCCCTGAATTGCTCGGTAATTGGCGGGCCACAGGAACTGATTCAACTCTGTGGTTCCGATACGGTAATCGACGGCGTCACTTATTATGAAGCCGGCACAGAAGTCACTTTGAGCGTTGTTGATCACCCGCTCTTCCGTCTCGACTCTTGGGAAAATGCCTCCACCGACTCGGTTCGCATCATCACCATGAACGAAAATAAAAACCTCACGGCACGTTTTCGTTTACACCCTTTTATCGTAGCCTGGACGTTCAGAATGCCCGGAAATTCCTCTTATAGCTCCGATTATTGCAGCGACGAAAACAATATAGGAGAATTTAACCTCCGTGATCAACAGGGGAATACGGCCGATTGGTTAAATTATTCCCTTTTGGAGGGTGGTTACCTGGGCCGTTCGGCTGTGCTGAACGGAAACGACTTGAACGATCGCTATTATTACGAAGCGAGCTTTTCGACCAAAGGCCACTCGGATATCGTATTACGATCGTCCATGGCCGTAGATTCCAACGGCTACTCTGTCCAAAAAGCAGAATATTCCACAGACAACGGAGCAAGCTTTGAAACGCTGGGAGTTATCGATATTGATTCAACAAAAAGCTGGAATAACAGCGTCCTGCCCTTACCCGAAAATGCCTGGGATCAAGATCTGGTACATATCCGCTGGATACCCGATTATATCTCCGAAATACATGGAGACCCCCAAGGAACGGACGGCACAGCTATTGGGGATATTTATGTCTTGCTACAAAAATCAGATGCTCTGCCCCGGGTGAACAAAGAAATTTCCCTGAATATCTGGACAGACGGGAATAAACAGGTCTATCTACAAAGCAACCGGCCTGTACACGCCGTCCAGGTGTTTGACATGACCGGTCGCTGTGTTGTCCGGCTTTCCGGCGAGGAAATCCGATCGGTAAATTTATCCGCTCTCTCCAGGGGCATGTATGTATTGGCAGCTTACAACGAAATCAACGAGATGGCTGTTGCCAAGATCATTTTGAGGTAAATTTCAGTACTAGTCGCTAACATTAAGCCGGACTTATTTTGTTAAGGTAATTTTCAAGTTACTTATTATGAGATCTTTTTTATTTACCATAGTCGTTTCTTTTATCCTATCCTTGCCCGTTTGCTCTCAACCATTGGCATTTCCGGGTGCGGAAGGATATGGTGCTAAAGCCCTGGGCGGACGCGGAGGCATGGTTCTTTTTGTAAGCAATCTGAACGACAGCGGCCCCGGCAGCCTCCGTCAGGCTGTTGAACAGGAAGGGCCGCGTACGGTTATTTTCAATGTTTCAGGCACTATCGAACTTGAAAGCGATCTGACTATCGGCAATCCTTACCTGACTATTGCCGGACAAACAGCTCCCGGCGACGGCATCACTCTGAAAAATTATAAAATCAAGCTGGCTGCCGATCACGTAATTCTTCGCTATTTGCGAGTGAGGCGCGGCAACCTGTCCGAAAAACAAGACGACGCCATCACCATTCAGAACGCCGAAAACGTTATAGTTGACCATTGTTCGTTTAGCTGGGGCACCGACGAAGTGGTCAACACATGGCATGGTTCCAAAAACTTAAGCCTTCAGTGGTGCATCATAGCCGAAGGTCTGCACCACAAAGAACACGGATTTGCAGCAACACTGGGTGGCATAAATACTTCCTATCACCATAATCTTATCGCCAATTGTCCGGGACGGAATCCCAGCGTAGGGGGTAACCACAACTATCAAACCCATCGTATGGATTTCCGCAACAACGTTATCTTCAATTTCGGCCACCGCACCTTCGACGGTAAACCGAGCAGCATCAACATTGTCAACAATTACTTCAAACCCGGACCCAACAGCAGCATCGATGTGTTCGCCCGGATAGACGAAGCCGGTGTTTACAAAGAAATACCGGAAAGTTCCTGGTATATCGAAGGTAATGTGTGGGAGGGCAACGAAAGCATTTCACGCGACAACAGCCTTGGAGTGAAAGGCGCTACTCAATGGATGGTAGACCAACCAAATGAATTCTCGGCTATAACTACGGAACAGGCCGAAGCAGCCTATTTATCTGTTTTAGCGGGAGCCGGAGCTTGTTTCCCCAAAAGAGATGGCGTCGATTTGAGAATTCTTGAGGAAGCCCGCACCGGCAACACCACCTATGATAAGGGCGTGGTGATGTCCACTTCGGAAGTGGGCGGATGGCCTGTGTTGAATAGCCTTCCTGCTCCCGTGGACAGCGATCGCGACGGTATGCCCGACGAATGGGAAACCAAACACGGGCTTGACCCCTCGAACCCCGAAGACCGGAACACAACAAACGCAGAAGGCTACACCATGCTGGAGCATTATTTGAACGGTTTGGTTCAAAACTGATTTGAGTTTTTCGACTCACTTTATACTTTTGTTACATTTACAGTTTCCAACAAAACTGACACAATCAATTTATTTAGGCGATGAAAAAAATCATAATCCTCGTTTGTTTATGTATGGCTTTTTTAAGTGCCAATGCGCAACAGAAAAAAATCTGGAACGAAAGCCCGGAAGAAAAAAAAGAACGTCTTGCCTGGTGGACCAACGACCGCTTTGGCTTGTTTATCCATTGGGGGCCCTACTCTCTGGCCGCTCGTCATGAATGGGTAAAAAAACGGGAACAAATGGACGACAAAAGCTATCAAAAATACGTCGACCATTTCAATCCCGATCTGTACCAGCCCCGGGAATGGGCCAAATTGGCCAAGACGGCAGGCATGAAATACGCAGTACTCACCTCGAAACACCACGACGGTTTTGCCATGTTCGACACTAAATTCAGCGATTATAAAATCACCAACACTCCTTACGGCAAAGATGCTCTAAAAGAATGGGTTGAGGCCTTCCGCGAAGAAGGGCTGAAAATCGGGTTTTATTATTCCCTGCTCGATTGGCATCATCCCGAGTACACCATAGATGTCAAACATCCTCAAAGCCCTGAAAACAAGGAAGATTACGAACGACTCAACCGCTGCCGCGACATGTCTGTTTACCGCGAGTTCCTCAAAAACCAGGTCACGGAGTTGTTGACAAATTACGGTAAAATTGACCTCTTGTTTCTGGATTTTTCTTTCCCCGAAGAAGAATTCGGTAAGGGATGTGAGGATTGGGGTTCAGTTGAGCTCATACAACTGGTTCGCAAACTTCAACCGGGGATAATAGTAAACGACCGTATGGATTTGAGCGATTATTGGGGAGGATGGGACTTTGCCACTCCCGAGCAACATAAGGTAGATAAATGGCCTACCTACAAGGGAGAAAAGATTCCCTGGGAAACCTGCCAAACTTTCAGCGGATCCTGGGGCTACTACCGGGATGAATTAACCTGGAAAGACAACAAACAATTGCTGGTGCTCCTGATAGAATCGGTAAGCAAAGGAGGCAATCTTTTGTTGAACGTAGGGCCTACCGGCAGGGGCACCATCGACTATCGGGCAGAAAACGCCCTGCTAAAAATCGGAGACTGGATGAAATACAACGCCCGCTCCATTTACGGCTGCACCCAGGCTCCCGATTCTTTTGAGACTCCGGAGAACACCTTATTGACCTACAATCCCACGACCAACAGGCTCTACGTTCATTTACTCGATTATCCCCTGCGCAATATTACCCTGAAGGGAATGAAAGGGAAAGTCAACTACCTGCAATTCCTGCACGATGCCTCCGAAATTAAAATATCCACTTCAAAAGGATTCATAGCCATCGATCAGGGAAGCACGGAAGACAACGACTTGAGGTTGAGCCTGCCTGTTAATAAACCACCCCTCGAAATTCCTGTAATCGAGCTCTTTTTGAACTAAGCCATTTCTTACGGAGTATGTTAGACAACTCCGGTAACATCGATTCCGGCAAAACTTTTTTTGGCTTATTCTTGTAAGAGGCCTTTGCTGAATTGGTACACTTTTACGAGGTTTCCATCGGAATCCCAATGAGTGGACGGCCCTTCGGCGACGTATCCAAAGAAGGCACGGTTCAAGTCTCTGGCTTGAGGCCGGATATTCCAGACGGATTCTACCTTCTTGTTGCCGTTTGGCCAGTACTGAGTCCAGACTCCTGTATTAGTATGCAAATCGCGTTGCCATTTCCATTCAAGCTTCCCCTCTTTATCGTAATAAAGCTCTTCGCCCGATTTGCGGCCGTTTTCATAGACTGCCACGTGCTGAATCGCACCGTTTTCGTAATAATCGGTCGTCTCACCGTGCAATAAATACCGGCCATTGGGGCAAATGCGTGCACTCCAGGCCGACTTTAACCGGCCGTCTTTATAAGTTTCGGTAAAGCTCTTTACTTCGCCACCATCCGATTCCGGGGTAATATCAGCCAGATCGGACCATATCCAGGCTTCGTTCAATTCGTAGTGAATGGGAGGAAAGTTGGCCGTGGTCAGAATATGAATAACACCATTGGGTGCCTGACGTGCGGTTGAATAGCCCAACGATCCGTGCGGAGGACGATGGCGTTGCGGCAATTGAACCGGAAGCGGTTTAATATGCCAGGTTTCTCCATTGTCTTTGGAAATGGCAACTACGGCATTGTTCCCGAATTCCCAGCCGGCCGGCGGAGCGATATTTTTTTTGTGCATGTAGGAGTCTGTCACATAAAACAAACAACCCGAAGCCAGACGTATCATAGAAGGACGCTGGGCAGTGCCTAAGGGCGGGAAGGGTGAAGACGTTCCTTCTTCCCAGCTTGCGCCCCAGTCGTGCGAAATGTTCCGAACATTCCAACCCTCGATATCGGCGTTTTTTCCACCCTGTGCAAGTAGGGTGCCTTTATCGTCAAGGGGTAGTATGGTCGAATGGCGACTACCGGTTCTTCCACCTTTATCTTTCCAGCTTTTCCCCTCGTCGGCGCTGTACCACAAAAAACTTTCACTCCCGTCTCCGTCGCAAACCATATATATTCCACCCTGGGGATCACGGAAAGCGTTTACTACCGGCTGAGCCGTGTAGTCCGTTGCTGCCGTATCGAGCTGAGGAACAGAAAAAGTCCACGAGGCACCGTTGTCCGTCGAAACAGCTATTCTGAAGGGAACATAATCAGAGATATATCTGCCTCCTCCGAAAAACCAAATTTTGCCCTTGTCGTTCCATAGCAAACCGGATTGGTCGTTACCAAACTGTGTATCAAAAAAGACTTCGGGCATATCCCAGTCTTCCGAGCCGTGACGAAGCCTGGCCTGAACAAAGGTGGCAGCCGTATCGCTTTCGCTCTTCCCGGCCGGCGAACTGAAAAACACAGCCAGGGCATCGCCGTTGGGCATAATCTCAAACCCCGGCGAATGGTTGTGGTGATACACTCCGTGTTCTAATCCCGCAAGTGTGCCCACCTCGAAAGGGGTGTATGCAGGAGGAATCGGAACAGCAAAACGCACGGTAAAATAAGGCAGTTTTGCATCCGGTCCATAAGCCGCCTGCTCGTTGGTTTGTTTTACAACAGACTGATTAAAAGGCACTCTGTCTTTTTCGGCAATAACAAAATGAATCAGGTTTGCCGAATCGCCCAAAGCAATGGTATTTTCACCGGCCCTAAACTGAGAAGCCTTAATATACAGCGTGTCTTGCCGTAAATGCGCCCACTGCTTGCTTTTAGTCGGGGAACATCCTGTCGTACAGATTATTAAGACGGATAGAATTCCCATGGATTGAAAGAGAAGTTTCATAGGAAATGTTTTTTGTTTTTAACCACACAAAAGCGCCTGTCACGCCCGTTCCTTAGCAATCTGCTCCAGGGATTTTCCCGAAGTATCCGGCATAAAGAAGAAGCCGACAGAGCCGCTGATCAAAAGGAAGACCGACAGTAGGGCTGCCACCGGGCCGATACCGGTTTTGGCCAAAATCGGCACAAAGAAGCTCCAGACCCCGAGTATCGTCCGGCTGATACCAAAGGTTATACCCTGTGCCGTACCTCTAAGCATAGTCGGGAAAAGTTCCTGGCTGAACACCTTGTAGAAGGCTTCGCCGGCTAGTGCACCACCGGAAGAAAACATCAGAATATTGGCGATTATAACCGGAATGGTAAAGGGCAAAAAGAGGAACAAACTATAAGCTACCACCTGCATCACGGCTCCGATGCCCCAAAGCAATTTTCTGGTTTTAAAATTCCGGTCGGAATAACGCATAAAAACCAAAGAGGTTACTATTATGGAAATAATAAAACCCGCGCTCGAAAGGCCAACGCTGAGAGCCTGCGAAGAACCTGCATTAAGTGTCTTAATAATGTAAGGGTTAAAAATACCTGCCGTACCTGCCGCCAGGTTCCAGAAAAGATAAATAGTGGCCGTATAAGCCATTCCTCTTAAATTGGAGCCTTTCAAAAGTAAGCGAAGCTGGCTGCCTTTGGTTTTAGCCGCTTTAGTCCAGCGGGCCGATTCAGACAGGCTGCGCCTCAAATACCAGGTAACCAGGGCCACCACAAATAAATGCAAAAAAACAATGCGAATACCCGTAACTCCCAGGTCTGCCAAAAACATAGCCAACCAGAGCACCACCACAGGGCCGAAAGACCAGGCCACCTGTGTAAAGCCGAGCAGTTTGCCGCGAGCCTTATCGGGAGCCACCTCGCCCACAAAAGCCAGTGAGGTGGGTACGTCGGCACCGACGGCTACTCCTACTATGAAGGTGCCGACAAACAACATGGTGGCATTGAAGCAGAAAGTAATCAATAAAACTCCAAAAGCATAAACCAATAAGTCTATTTGATAAATGCGTTTACGGCCCCATTTGTCGCCCAGCCTTCCGCCAATGATAGAGCCGATGGCGCAGCCTATGGCGTTGGGTCCGATGGCTGCCAACAAACCCACAGCGCTGTTTGATAAATTAAGGTATTCTTGAAACAAGGCCAGTCCTGCCCCCAGTGCCACGATTGAACCGGCATCCAGGTAAGAAGCCATTCCCGCCAACGCAGAGGCTTTCCATTGTTCTTTAGTAATTTTTTCCGGATGGGAGTGATTTTCTTTCAACTCAACAAGATCCTTGCTACTTGCTTCTGACATACTCTTCTTAATTAAAGTTATTGGATTAATTGTTTATTACTGCTTTATGAGCTACAAATTCCCAGCTGCCGGAACCCGCTTCTATGACGAACTGCTTATCCCCCATTTTTTTAATGCCGGATAAATCTTGTGCTTTCTGGGAATAATTTATTTTTTCCGCTTCCAAATAAATGGTAGCTGTAGTATTGGGCGGTATTCTGAACTTATATATTATATCATCCCCTTTTATCTCCCAGGACGAGAGCAAAAGTCCATACATAGTCTGAAGACTTGCTCTGGCATAATTCAATCGCCTGGTAGGACAGGGCCTGATGATACTGTGTTTGTAACCCGGTTTCGAAGGATCGATGTTCAGGCCGGCCACAGTACTGTAAAGCCATTGGCCCACCGCACCGTAAGCGTAGTGATTGAAGGAATTCATTCCCACAGTTTGAAAAGAACCGTCGGGTTTGATGCCGTCCCAGCGTTCCCAGATGGTGGTTGCTCCCATGGTAACGGGGTAAAGCCAGGAAGGATAACGTTTATTGAACAACAATTGATAGGCCAGGTCGGGATAGCCGTTGTCGCTCAGCACACGGCAAAGTAAGGGAGTACCCAAAAAGCCGGTGGTCAGGTGACCAAAATAACGGACGTCGTCCGCCAGACGTTTTGCCATTGCCTCACGCTCCTCTTCGGGTATCAGGTCAAAACCTAAGGCCAATACATAGGCTGTTTGAGTCCCCGAAACCAATCTTCCGTTTGGAGTAATAAACTCTCGGTGAAAAGCCTCTTTTATCCTGGGCAAAAGGCCGGCATAACGCTCGGAATCTTCGTTCCGGCCCAGAAGCGAAGCTATCTTACTCATCAAGGAGGTGGAATAATAAAAATAAGCGGTGGCGATCAGGTCTTTTTCGGTGTGGGCGCCGGCATAACCGTAATCGGGAGCGTTGTAATTATAGGTGTAATACTCGGCAAAAGACAACCAGTCCCCGAAATGGAAACCATAATCAAAAATATAGCGGGAACCCGAATGCCTGATCATATATTCCACCCAGGCTTTCATCGATTCGTATTGGTTCTCGAGTATTTGAACGTCTCCGTAGGATTGGTAAACAGTCCATGGAACGATTACGGCAGCATCTGCCCAGCCGGTACCTCCATATCCGTCGGACCAGCCGGTGCCTCCTCCGCCTTCGAGCACGTTGGGAACCACCCAGGGTACATTGCCGTCCGCTTTTTGGTCGAGCTGCAAGTCTTTCATCCATTTGGTAAAGAAAGCTCCCGTGTTCATGTTGAAACAGGCAGTAGGAGCGAATGCCTGCGCATCGCCCGTCCAGCCCATGCGCTCATCGCGCTGGGGACAATCGGTGGGAACATCCAGAAAATTGCCCCGCAAGCCCCATTGAATATTTTGTTGTAAGCGATTGATTAAAGGATCGGAACATTCAAATTCCCCAATTTTTTCCATATCGCTGTGCACCACACGGCCCTCTACATCGTCAAGGCCGATTTCGCCCGGATATTCGCTGACACGCAGGTATCTGAAACCGTGAAAAGTGAAACGAGGTTCGTATTCTTCTACACCTTCTCCTTTGAAAATATAGACGTCTTCGGCTTTGGCCACTCTAAGATTGTCGGTATAGAAGTTGCCTTCCTGATCCAGCACTTCGGCATGGTGCAATACGATACTCTGTCCCCGTTCTCCCTTCAGGCGAAAACGCACCCAACCCACCAGGTTCTGTCCGAAATCGAATACCAACTCCCCGCGGGGCGTCACAAATTTCTTGATGGGTTTAAGGGTTTCGGTAATTCGGACGGGCTCTCCTTCGGTTGGAACCAACACTTCGTTCGACTGATTCAGTGTGGTGACTTTTTCCCACTTGGAATCATCAAATCCCGGCTCTGCCCAACCGAGGATTTCAAGCCTCGCGTCGTAAAATTCGCCATGGTAAATTTCCGATTTGAGGAGGGGTCCCTTACCGCTTTTCCAGGACGGATCGCTCAAAATCCATTCTTTGGAGCCGTCTTCGTAGTTAATCTCCAGCTGAGTAATCAGGCCGGCCTTATCGCCGTAAAGATTACGTTCACCCTGAAAGCCGAAAAAACCGCGATACCAACCGTCACCAACGATGGCTCCCAGAGCGTTCCGGCCTTGCTTCAACAAGGCGGTAAGATCGTACACCTGATACTGAATGCGTTTACTGTAAGTAGTCCAGCCCGGATTGAAAAAATCATTGCCAAGCCTCTCCCCATTTAGGTATAGCTCGTATAAACCAAGAGCCGAGGCATACATCCTGGCCTTGGCCACTTGTTTCTTTACATTAAATTCTTTCCTGAAAAAGGGACAAGGATTGGACTGTGATGTATCTTCCTTCCAGCCGGGGGTGATCCAGGCAGCTTTCCATTCGCCGGAAGTCAATAAGCCCATTTCCCAGTAAGCTGTCTCACCGGAAGTAGCCTGATTGCCCTGATTGTCCCATACCGTAACTTGCCAGTAAAGCCTCTGCCCCGAAACCAATTGCGGTCCCTGATACTCCACAAACACCGACCGGTCGGACGAAACCACATCGCTGTCCCACACCAATTGATTGCGTTTTAATGCTTCGGGAGTGGATGCCACCTTAATTCTGTACGCGGTTTGAAGACTGTTTTCTTTTTCGGTATCCAATCTCCAGGATAGCCTGGGATTAAGGTTTGCAATCCCCAGGGGATTAACTTTGTATTCTGTCCTTAAGTTTCTGACATTCATCGCTATGTTTAATTAATGTTTATCACGGGTAGTTGAAAAATAAGTTTTGTAGCGAGACGAATGCTGGCTTCGAGTCGGGACTGAAGCAAAGCCAGAATGTCTCTTTCGACGGGGCTATTCATATAGAATAGGGCGCAATTTAGAGAAAAGTTTTAAAACATCTCTGCTAAAGATTGCTAATTGTATTTGTTTTTGATTTACAAGGTTAATTGGCGTATATATTAAATCGGGAACACATCAAAACTTTCTTGCATACAGGGAATTGTTTCTATTAATCATCCTTAAAAAAACCTTCCCTACCAAAAAGTCGCAATATTTTATCAATTTTTACCAATAGAAAATTACCAAAAACCGCTAATTTTACCCAATTTTGTGTTTTACTCTTAATTTGTCAACACGTTTAACTTTTTAATTCTACCTTTTATGAAAAAAATCCTGACTCCTTTATTAATGACCTTGTTGTTGTTTTTGGTGGCAGTGCCCAAAGTGGATGCCATCATTACCGACCCCAACGACTACATTATTTACGACAGCGGTATTATGGCCGACTCGGTGCATTGCTCCACCTGGGAATTTCCTTCCTTTATGACAATCACCGACAACGTGAGCGTGAAAAAAGTAAACAAATGGGGTCGTCACAACAATTCTGTTGTCGATTACGGTTATCCTCCCAAAACAGATGTTGCCACTTTAAAGGGCAAAGTTGATCTTTGGGGCATAGTTATCGGCCAGAAAAGCGGTTACAGTGGCATCAGCTACACTGCCTTTTTGGAACAACCGGAAGAAGAAAGGCCTCTTTTTTATGTGAACAGATGGAAGGGAGGCTGGCTTTATGGACGTCCCACCGACTCTATTGTTATCCGTATTCCCACTACCAGTGACTCAATCTTTATCCAGGGTTGCGGTACGAACTCCTTTTATGCCATTATGGCTTATGAGCTCCATCGCGGAAAAGATTCAGCCTGGTATATCGGCGGTAACTGGGGGAATGTTTTTAACCTTGGATTCAAACCCAAACACGCTCCCGGCACCGACTCTACAGACATCGTTGTCTTAGGCCCGCACAAAGACTGGTATACGAGTGGTGTAGAATGGCAAAGCAACGCCTTCCAAATGAGACTGGTCAATGCTGCCGATCAAAACGAAGACGGCACGATGAAAAACAAAAAATCGGAGCGCTGGGGCTTTTTCGAAGGCACATCCATCAACCGGATCAAAATCTTCGGACAAATCGAAAAAGGATCCGTTCCTGAATTTGACGGCACCATTGCCGGATGGGACTTCTTATACAGGCCCAAAGCGAGCGGAACAGTCGACCTGACCTCTTTTGTTACCGACATTGATGGTGAATGGGAAGCAGATTATTATTCCCTGTACGCCTCCGATCTGGGTGTTGTAAGAGGAATGCTCACTGCTTCTTCACCTTCGGATGGCATGCAATTGGGTAAAGATTGCGGTGTAAAAGCCGTTATGATTTCTCCTGCCGGTAAAAACGACACGGTCGATTTCACCCTGGCCGAAGAGCACGCCAATTATTTCCAGATCGATGTTTCTCTGCAGGATTTCCAGGAAATCAACCTGAATTTTGACTTCAACCTGCGCGATGCTGCCGACAGTTGTGTTGTGGCTTATGCCGTAGACGGTGCAGATACATTTACCGTTGCCGGAAAATTTGCCGCTCCCGAAGATTGGGATGGCTTAACTCATGTATCGGTAGATTTGCCCGAACTGACCAATCAAAGCTATGTAACTATCCGTATTCTGCAAAACAACGGAGCCCTGGATGAAAACGGTCAATTCATACTGGCCAACCTCTCCATAAACGGTTTTGATTACGTAGAACACAAAGAAGGCGCACTCAACGTTGCTTACATCAATACTATTGCAGACAGGATTAAAACATTTGACCGTGCTATAACCTCCGACTCGCTGGATAAAGTTATCCTCCCGGCTTTAATGGAAAATTTCAACGTGACCTACGTTTATCCTGACATATACGCCGGAATAAGCGACAGCGCCGGTGTAAATGCTCTCTTTGCCGATTACGACGTAGTAGTCTTGAGTGAATTCCCCGATGCCGATTCCGACATTGCCAAAGCATGCAAATATCTCGTTGGCAACAAACCTCTGTTGAACTTAAAGGCAATGACTTACAACAGCAACAGTTGGAATTGGGGTGTCGCCGGCAATGGCAAATACGATCAGGCCACGCCGGTTGAATTACGCGCCAAAGTTCAGTCGAACATGGTATTCCACCCTGTATTCAAAAATATTGAGCTTGACAGCCTGAAGGCTTTCAATGTGTTCGATACCTTATTCCTGAGCCGTGGGGCAACATCCAACGACTTCAAAGGCTTGCAAGGCTTTAGCAGCTACAAAGGTCCTCAGGCATATACGCTGGCTGTAATGGAACAAAGTCCCGACTTGGCTTGTATTCAGGAAATCAACTCCAATCCCGCAGCTAAATATATGATGATCGGACTTTCTGCCGAAAACTACGAAAACGTCAGCGAAGAAGGTGTACAGTTGATTATCAACGCTGTAAATTACATCGGCTCGGGTGATGTATTTGCTGTACCCAACTTCAACATGACCTCTTCGGGAGCTACCGTAGAAAATACCGAAGAACTCATAGCAGCTCTGGCTTACGATTACAGCGCTTTAAATCTGGACATCGTTACCATTAAGCTCAAAAACAGCACAGATGCCTCGGGTGTATACGAAATCGGCAACAGCGGAATGATTTTCCCGCGTTCGTCCAACGATTTGGTATTGCAGCCCGCTAGCGGAGCAACTCCCAGCATCTGGGGACGTTTTTATGCAACGAATGGTATGAAGCTGAACAACCTGACCTTCAAGAACCTGACTTGGGACGGTGGAAATACGGCTTTGGCCAACTACGACAATGCCTCTTACGAACCCTTCTATTTCAATAAGGCCGACACCCTTACCGGCGGCATTACCGTTGAGAATTGTACGTTCAAGAATTTCAACAGCACAAGCGTTATGAAAACCGACAATTGTGCAGGAGCTCTTATCAATGCCGTAGTTTTCAGAGGCAACCTCTTCGAAAACATAGGAGGAAGTAAAGCCTCAGGTGTTGACGGTCCTACTTTGATCGAATTCTCTGATGCTGCCAACTATCAATGCGACAGCCTGTTGTTCAGCAAGAACATCGTTAAGAACTTCCACGGTAACCACCTGTTCAATATCCCCAGGAAGGGAACCACCGCTGAATACGATTCCGTATGGCCAAACTTCTCAGTAGTCATTGCCAACAACATCTTCTACAAGATTGGAGGTAATGCTACCGCCAACAAGCACTTCCTGATTTACAATGGAGCGCTGGGCGGTCTTAATGCAAAAGTTAAGATCAACAACAACTTGTTCTACAAGCGTTGGAGCGAACAACATGCACCTATTGCATATATAAGCCTGCCGGCAGCTTTGGCCACCGACACGCAGTTGATCGAGGTTGAAGTTTTGAACAACTTCTTCTATCCCAATAATGTTGTATCTGTTGTTGACGGACAGGCCCTTACCCTTAGCGAAGCCAGTGCTGTCACCCCGAGCTACAACCTCTTGACTGCTTCCGGTCTGGGCATTACCGATGTATTTATTGACGAAGAAGCGCTGACCATCTCAAAAGGTTCGCCCCTCTTCATAAGCGGAACAGGACGTACCCCGGTAGGAATTGTTGAGCGTTATATGGACAGAACCGAAAGCGGAATCATCAGAGTTAGCAATTCCTTTGAATTTAGAACAGCTTTGAGTATTGCCATTGGAGGAGATGTTATCGAAGTGGAAAACAATCTTACCGATACCTTGGGTATCTATCAGATTGGACAGGGTATGGCCTTCCCGCAAACATTCGGCAACCTGACTATCAGAGCAGCCGAAGGCCATTCACCTACAATCTTCGGACGCTTATCGTCCAACAACGGCACGAAACTCAACACCTTCCTGGTAGAAGGCCTGCACTGGTTCGGTGGCGATAGCGGCATAGTCAATTTCAATTCCGACAGCTACGCTCCTTTCTATATCAGTACTGCCGACTCTATAATGGACGCCTTTATTGTACGCAATTGTACTTTCACCAATCTGGACTATCAGCCCATCATGAGAACCAACAATTGCGCCAATGCGTTGATTAATGAGGTGCTGTTTGAATACTGTACTTTTGACAATATGGGCTGGAACAAAGCTTCCGGAAACCAGGGTTATCATTTCTTCCAATTCTTGAGCAATCCTACTTATGAATTGGATAAATTCACCTTCAGGGAAAATATCGTCAAAAACTTCCACGGAAGTCAGTTCTTCAACATTACCAGAGAAGGTTCACCCTCGCATAAGGGAGATTCAACCATTTATATAACCATTGAGAACAACACCTTCTACAAAATAGGAGGCACCGGTGCTTCTGCCAGACAATTCTTGGGCTTCAACAAAAAACCGGCCGGTTTTGATGCCTACATCAAAATCAACAACAACCTGTTCTACAAGCGTTGGAGTAATCAGAATCATCCCATAAGCAACCTTGCCTTGTACTATCCCGATACCGATCAGGTATTGGATGTTCAAGTTCTCAAGAACTTCTTCGCTCCCGACTCGGTATGTGCCCAAAAGGGTAAAACAGTCAGTTTACCGGTGTCGGAAGGCGACGAAACCAAGGTAACCTTCGAACGTTTGTTCACGTCTACTTTGTTCCTCGACAGCGTATTCTACAACGAAGATAAATTGCAAATTGACGGAAGTACTTCACCCTTGTATACCGCCGGATTAAATGGCACCTACGTTGGAGCCAAAGCTACTTATATTAATGTTGACGGCATTAGTAAACCAAGTGTTTCCGGCAAGGACAGGAATGTGTTTACCAAGAACGGTGTACTATACATACAAACCGACAGTAAACAAACAGTAGAAATCTACAACGTCCTGGGTAAATTAATTCATTGCGTTCAGGTCAATGAAGGAGTTAATGCTATTGATGGTTTGAATACACGACAAATCTATTTGGTTAAGACAAACAACGATGTCGTGAAAGTAATCCTATAAACAGACTGCTTTAGCTCAAACTCAAGCCCCGAACAGAACCGTGATTGGTCCAGTTCGGGGCTAAGTTTTTTATAAGAAGATTATTACAAATACATATTTATTATGGCCTCGTACAATTCCTGTTTACCGCTTATCTGGCGGGGTTCTCCGTTTTTAAGAGCGAATGCCCTGAGTTCTTCCAGTCCCAGGCGACCTTCTTCGAAAGCCTTACCTTCGCCCTGATCGAAAGAAGCGTAACGTTCTTTACGCATTTTTTTGTAAGGCGATTTTTCCAAAATATCGGCGGCGGCGAGCAAAGCGCGGGCAAAAGCATCCATGCCGGCTATGTGGGCAATGAAAATATCCTCCAGGTCGGTGGAATTTCTGCGAGTTTTAGCGTCGAAATTGGTGCCGCCTGTACCAAGGCCGCCGGCTTGTAAAATAACCAACCAAGCCTCAGTCAATTCATTCAGGTTCATAGGGAACTGATCGGTGTCCCAACCGTTTTGATAGTCGCCCCGGTTGGCATCGATACTGCCCAACATGCCGGCGTCGGCGGCACACTGTAGCTCGTGTTCAAAGGTATGGCCTGCCAGAGTGGCGTGGTTCACTTCAATATTAACCTTAAAATCTTTGTCTAAACCGTGGGCCCTCAAAAATCCAATAACCGTTTCGGTGTCGGCATCGTACTGGTGTTTGGTAGGTTCCATGGGTTTGGGTTCAATCAGGAAAGTTCCTTTGAATCCTTTGGCACGGGCATAATCACGTGCCTTGGTCAGCATCATGGCCAAATGAGCTTTTTCACGTTTCATGTCGGTATTGAGCAAGCTCATATAACCTTCGCGACCACCCCAGAACACGTAGTTTTCACCACCCAGGGCAATAGTAGCGTCCAGCGCATTTTTAATTTGAACAGCGGCATAAGCCACCGAAGCAAACTCGGGATTGGTTGCAGCACCGTTCATATAGCGCTTATGACCAAACACATTGGCTGTGCCCCACAAGAGCTTTATTCCGGTTTCGGCCTGCTTTTTTTTGGCGTATTCTACCATGGTTTTGAGGTTGGCTTCGTATTCCTCTATTGTTTCGGCCTCGTCGACCAGGTCAACATCGTGGAAACAATAGTATTGTATGCCTATTTTACTCATAAACTCAAAACCGGCATCCATTTTGGCTTTGGCCCTTTCCAGGACCGTTCCCTTGTTCCAGGGGAAGGTTTTAGTGCCTCCGCCAAACTGGTCACCGCCTTCGGCACAGAGCGTATGCCAGTAGGCCATCGAAAACCGGGTCCATTCGGCCAGGGTTTTGCCCATTACCACTTTGTTGGCATCGTAATAACGAAATGCCAGGGGATTTTTGGATTGAGGTCCTTCGTACTTGATTTTCCCGATACCGGGAAAGAATTCTTTTGTTGACATAATTATTTGTTTTGTGTTGATATGACTAAATGTATTGTTTCCAGCGATCATAAGCTTCCAGATAAGCAGGCTGCTCAGCAGGTTTGGGATTGATTCGGGCTATCCTTTTGAGTTTACCGAAAGCTTCCTGTGGTGTAAGATAAACACCGGAACCTATTCCCGCACCTCTGGCCGCTCCCACCGAACCATCGGTATCGTACAGCTCAATAGCGGCACCTGTAAGAGTGGAAAGACTTTCGCGGAATAAGGGACTTAGAAACATATTGGCATGACCGGCCCTGATCAGCGCAGTATTGATTCCCATCGCCTGCATGATTTCCATACCATAGGCAAAGGAAAATACGATGCCTTCCTGGGCCGCCCTAAGCAGATGTGCCTGAGAATGCCGGTTGAATTGCAAACCGTGTATACTGCAAGAGGAAGCTTTGTTTTCGAGCATGCGCTCCGAGCCGTTACCAAAAGGCAAAATCGACAGGCCGTCGGCACCGATGGGCGCCGTGGCAGCCAATTCATTCAATTGAGCGTAACTCAGGCTGTTTGAGGCGGAGTTGCGTTTGAGCCAGGCATTTAATATACCGGTGCCGTTGATGCAAAGCAAAACGCCTATACGAATGGACTCTTTGCTGTGATTGACATGAGCAAAACTATTAACCCTCGATTTCGGATCATAAGCCAGACTGTCGTTCACACCATAGACCACGCCCGAAGTACCTGCGGTGGCTGCAATCTCACCCGGGTTCAACACATTCAGCGACAAAGCATTGTTTGGCTGATCACCGGCACGGTAACAAATGGAAGTGCCTTTGGACAGGCCTAATTCACCGGCTGCCGAAGCCGACAAACGCCCTTGTTCCGAAAAAGAGGGCAATATCACGGGAATCCACTCCCGGGGTATGCCCCAATAATCCAGTATAAAATCTGCCGGCTGATGCAGCTTAAAGTCCCAAAAAATACCTTCGGACAAACCCGAAGCCGTGGTAGAGGCTTCTCCGCTCAGGCGAAGTGCAATATAATCTCCCGGTAACAAAATTTTATCGATCTGCTTAAAAAGCTCCGGCTCGTTTTCTTTGACCCAGGCCAGCTTGGCTGCGGTAAAGTTTCCGGGGGAATTGAGCAAATGCGAAAGACAACGCTCCTCTCCCAGGTCGCGAAAGGCTTTTTCACCGTAAGGCACAGCTCTCGAATCGCACCAGATGATGGCCGGACGCAATACTTTCTGTTGTTTGTCGACCAATACCAGGCCGTGCATCTGATAGGAAATACCGATGGATTTGATCGAAGTCGCTTCAACCCTGGTATGTAACAGTATTTCTTTAGTGACAATTTTGAGGTTCTGCCACCAATCTTCGGGATCTTGCTCTGCCCAGCCTGATTGCAGGGCCTTTATCGACATTTCTGCGGCCGGTGAAAAGGCAGAGTAAACACATTCGCCACTCTGAGCGTCTACCAAAGAAGCTTTCACCGAAGAACTTCCTATATCGTAACCCAGCAAATACATTATCAGGCGATTTTATGCGATCCCCTACCGATTTTGACATCGTAAACCTTGGGAGCACGGTTGAATTGTTTTTTGTAGGCAGCAATAGCCTCTTCGATAAAGTCGGAGTAATGACTGTCTTCCAAAAGATTTATGGTGCAGCCGCCGAATCCTCCGCCCATCATGCGTGCACCCAGGGCTCCGTTTTTAACGGCAATACTTACCAAAAAGTCCAATTCCTCGCAACTGACATTATATTCCTTGCTTAAGCCCTCGTGCGATCCGTACATTTTTTGTCCGAATTCCGCGTAATCATCGTGTTTAAGGGCCTCGCAGGCATCAAGTAAACGCTGGTTTTCTTCGATGACATAGCGACAACGGCGATAGGTACTCTCTTTGAGCTCTTTTTTGAAATCGTTCAGCAAATCAAGGCTGACATCGCGCAGTAATGTTACTTGCGGGTGCTTTTTTTGAATAATAGACACCCCCTCCTCGCATTCCGCACGGCGTATATTGTATTCCGAAGCCGCCAGGTTGTGCTTAACCTGGGTATCGAGCAAGACCAACCGACAATTTTTGGGATGAAAAGGCACCAATTCGTATTCCAGCGAACGGCAATCGAGACGTATCAGGTGATCTGTCTCTCCAAACACCGAGGCGAATTGATCCATAATGCCGCAACGCACTCCAACGGCGTTGTGTTCGGCAGCCTGTCCGATCAGGGCCATATCCAACTTGGTCAGTCCCAGCTTATACAAATCGTTCAAGGCAAAGGCAAAAGTCGATTCCAAAGCGGCCGAAGTCGATAAGCCCGAACCTATGGGAATATCTCCTCCAAACACGCAATCGAAGCCGCCAACCCGCAAACCGCGTTTAACGATTTCTCTGATTACACCGTAGATATACAGGGCCCAGGAAGCAATAGGTCTTTCGTCTAAACCAAATTCGGCTGTTTCTTTCATGTCGTAAGAATACACTCTGACCATATCGGTCCCATTGGGATTGATGGCTGCAACAATGAGTTTGTCGATAGCACCGGGAAATACGAAACCACCGTTGTAATCGGTATGTTCGCCGATCAGGTTTACCCTGCCCGGAGAGGCATACAGGCTAAATTTTGAGCCGTAACGTTTCTTGAATTGTGTCGAAATAGCTGTGTAATCCATGTGATTTAAATTGCTAATGTTTTATATTGCTGATGTCCTTAATTTTTTACCAAAGTTTCGAAGGGTATTCTCCCGCCTCGACCAGTTCTTTGATTTTACTTACTACTGTGGGGCGGTCTTCGGCATACGTCACCCCAAACCACTTGGAAGGAGTATCCAGAACCTTACAGACAGCCTTACCCTGATTAACCAGATTGTTTACCACCCAGGGAATATAAAATTCAGCCTTGGGATTGTCGATGTTTTCTTTGAGAAACTCGATGAAATTAGTTTCGGAATAATCGAAATAATCGGGAGTAAAACCCCACATATTCATAGATACGGGAGTGTTTTCGCCCACTGTCACCAATTGCTCGTTTTCGTCTTTATATTTAACCAAACCGTCTTGGTCGCGAATTATCCAGGTGCGTTCCACCACGGTGGTCAGGCAGTTGTTTTCGTCGGTCTGACATATTCCTCTGGCCACCGAACCACTCTCTGACAAAGTGTTGCCTATCCTGTAACCGACCATGCAATAGTGGTTCTTTTTCCCTTGCATCTCGTTCAAGGCCTTTGCCAGGACCACATAACTTTCCTTACCGTAAAAATCATCGGCATTAATCACTGCAAAGGGTTCTTTGATGACATCTTTGCCCATCAACACGGCATGATTGGTTCCCCAGGGTTTTTGTCTCCCGGGTGGACAGACAAAGCCGGCAGGCAAGTCGTTCAAGTCCTGAAAAACAATCTCCACAGGCATAAGACCTTGGTATTTACTCACAATTTTAGTCTTAAAATCCTCTTCGAAACTCTTACGAATAACAAAGACTACTTTGCCGAATCCGGCTCTGGCTGCGTCAAAAATGGAATAATCCATAATGGTTTCTCCACGGGGACCCACTCCGTCCAATTGCTTGAGCCCTCCGTAACGACTGCCCATTCCTGCTGCTAAAACAAATAGTGTTGGTTTGGTCATAGTTCTTTTTTTGGGTTAGTGAACACAAAGGTACTCAGAATATTCATATCTTTGCGGGGCTTAAAATAAATTAAACATGAAAAAACTGTTTTTTTTCATTTCCGTACTGCTCCTTACCAGCCAAACTCACATGATGCATTCCGAAGAAAAAGCAACTTTTGTCCTGATGGAAACTTCCATGGGCAAAGTCAAAATCAAGCTCTACAACGAAACCCCCAAGCACCGGGACAATTTTATTAAGTTGGTAAACGAAGGTTATTTCAACAACCTGCTGTTTCACCGCGTCATCAAAGACTTTATGATTCAGGGCGGAGACCCCGAATCGCGCAATGCCCCTGCCGGCAAACAATTGGGTTCCGGCGGTCCCGGCTACACGATTCCCGCAGAATTTGTTTACCCAAAATACTTCCACAAGCGTGGTGCTTTGTCGGCTGCCCGCACCGGAGACCAGGTGAATCCTCAAAAAGCCTCCTCCGGCTCTCAGTTTTATATTGTCTGGGGACAGGTTTACAAAGCCTCGGACATCGACCAGTTGGAAGCTCAAAAAATCAACCAGGCCAAAAATGCTTATTTTCAACAATTGGCCGGAAAACAGCAAAGCAAAATCCAACAGTTGTATCAAGTCGGCGATCAGGCCGGTCTGCAAAAACTTCAGAATGAACTGATAGCCCAAATGGAAGCTTATTTCGAGGCTAACCCTCCCCAAGGACTCAGCCCTGAACAAATCAAGGCTTATACCAGCCTGGGCGGCACTCCTCATCTCGACAACGAATACACGGTCTTTGGCGAAGTTGTCGAAGGCCTGGAGGTTGTCGGAAAAATACAGTCGGTCGAAACCGGCACTGCCGACCGTCCCAAAACCGATGTGGTAATCCTTAGTATGCAGGTGATCGGAAACTGACTATGCGTTTCTTCTCCCACCGGCTGAGCAATGGTTTGCGTCTCTTGTACTGCCCTATAAGCAATACAAGAATGACTACTGTTAATCTTATGTATAACGTGGGTTCCAAAGATGAACATCCCGATCATACGGGCTTTGCCCATCTTTTTGAACACCTGATGTTTGCAGGCTCTGCCAGGGTGCCCGATTTTGATAAGGCCATACGGGAAGCCTCGGGCGAAAACAACGCCTGGACCAGTCGCGACGTTACCAATTATTACATCACCCTGCCCTCGCACAAGCTCGACACAGCCCTGTTTTTGGAAAGTGACCGCATGTCGTCGCTCAACATCAATCAACGTAGCCTCGAGATTCAAAAACAAGTGGTGTTGGAAGAGTTCAAACAACGCCACCTGAATCAACCCTACGGAGATGTTTCCATGCTTTTACGCTCACTGGCCTACGAGGGGCATCCTTATTCCTGGCCCACCATCGGAAAGTCTACGGAGCATATCGAGGCCTTCAACCTGGACGATGTACACGCATTTTACCGCCGCCATTACAACCCGGACAATGCTGTGCTGGCCATTACAGGCGATTTCGATTTCGAACACCTGGCAAAACTTAGCGAACAATACTTTGGGGCAATAGCATCGGCAGAAACAGACAAACCTGAATTTCCGGCCTGGCCTCAACAAGAGGGCCCCCGTTTTCTGGAAGTTGAACGCCCCGTTCCCGGCCCGGCATTGTATAAACTCTGGCGGGCATATGCAGTCTGCGAAGAAGAATACATCACCTGCGACCTTCTGACCGATGCCCTGTCCCTAGGCAATTCCTCCAGACTCTATCAACAACTCGTCAAAGAGCGTCAGGTATTCAGCCAGGCAGACATTTATGTTGGTGGCGAAGGACTGGCCGGAGCCGGCAGCATTCTTTTTTCAGGCAAACCTGCAAAGGGCGTTAGCCTCGAAGAAGCCGAAAAAGCCCTGGAAGCCTGTCTCAATCAGATAGCCACGGAAGCCCCAGGGCAGGAAGAGCTCAATAAAATACTCAATAAACACGAATCGGCTTTTTTATTCCAAAACACCGATGCCAGACACCTGGCTACACAGGCTTGCTGGTACGAAATCCTCGGTTCTGCCGACAATTACTTGCTGGAACCCGAAAGATTAAAAAAATTAAGCGGCGAGGATCTCCGATCCATGGCCGAAAATGTATTCCGGCCCGAAAACTGCTCTACGTTGTATTACCAAAACGCATAATTTTCAGAACAGTCGGAATATTATCCGTTTAAATAGCCGGAGAACCCGACGTGTTGAAATCTCTTTCCTCCAATTCACCGGTCTTTTCCATTTTTGGGAAAACCAGAGAGGTATTGTAGCGTTCATCGGCATAAAATTCATAACGGCCACGCATCCAGATGACATCAAAAACACCTTTTTTGTGATGACGCGGCACTATAGGCCTTACATTCAGCAAGCCCTTGGGTGTGTTCTCGGTAAGAGCTTCCGATTCCCAGCTTTGTCCGTGATCAGGTGTGGTATATTTAAATAGTTCGAACACTCCGTCCACTTGCTTAGACAAATACACGATCGAGGGATCGTCGTAGTCCAGGATAATACCTCCTGAATAATTGGGTTCGGGTTCGATTTTTCCTTTAGGTGTCTGAGGAAACCATTTGCCGGCTTTGGCCAGCTCCGTACTTGTCCAATTCTTACCATTCCACCGGGCATAATGATAGCGGTGGTCGGTATCGTCGGGAAAGGAGGCATAAACCATTACCGGGAAACCGGTTTCAGCTTCCAGGGCTATGTCCCAGATCCAGCCCTTGCCACAAGAAATACCTTCGTAAACTTCGTCCATTTCCGAAACGTCGAGGGGTTCTCGGCCAAAATCCTTGATCAGAGAACCGTCTGCCCGGTAAAAACGATTGTTTTTGAAGCAGCAATAAAAGATCTTATTATCCAACACGTCTCTGGGATGTCCCGTGGTGGCCGCCATGTGAATGCTACCGTCTGCCCCCTGGCAATAACGCATGTAGGGGCGTTTACCGGTACTGACAATGAATTCCTTCTGAGTGCCGAATGTTTCGCCGTTGTCGGTGGACAAAATCATATGGGGCTTCCAGGAACTGCCGCCCCTGAAGAACACCAAAATGGAATCCTTACCCAGTTGAAAGGGATAAGGATAGGTGACGGTATGTCCAAATTCATACACCTCCCCCCAGGAGCTGATATCTTCAGGGTTGGTGGTGATACATCGTTTGATCGTATTCCCGAAATGAGCCGCCACAAAAACAATGATGCGCCCGTCGTCACGAATAAATAAAGTAGGATTGGCGTGATCGTCCGACTGAAATTTCTCCAGGACCACATGTTGAATGAATTCCCCGTTTTGATGATTGTACGAAGCCACCACTATATCGCCCGAAGTGGTAACCCACGAAAAATAGGTTTGTTCTTTTTCTCCTTTATGATAAATGGCTCTGGGATCGGCAAACCAGCACCAGGCACCGTTGACGGCCAACGTATCGAAAGCGGCATCCTTTTCGCCCGGTATATGATCCACCCCTTCGCTGGTCATCTGCACCCGCTTTAAACTGCCGTCCTCGTTGTAATAAAGATAATCGACACAAACCGAACGGCTGTAACTGGTACCCTGGGTCTGCATCGCTCCGTTGTGGTAGAAAAAATACCATCGTCCCTTGTATTCGACAATCGCCTGGTGATTGGTGTTTGAATTGCCGGCTATTTCGTTCAGTATGCCTTTGAATTCCCAGGGACCTTCGATACTTTCCGACATGGCATAATGTATTTTTTCGGGAAAGCCCGAAGCGTAAGTCAGGTAGTATTTCCCGTCTTTTTTATGTATCCAGGGAGCTTCGGTAAAGCTGAATCCATCGAACATAATTTGTTTTACAGGGCCGTCAATCTCTATCATGTTTTCTTTGAGTTTAGCGTAGTAACACTCGCGATTGCCCCAGAAAATCCAGGCCTGTCCATCGTCATCAATAAATACAGCCGGGTCGATGCAAGCCCAGCTGTGTGTACTGGCAAAACAATCGGCATTGGTCAGCAGTGGTTTACCCAAAGCATCCTTGTAAGGCCCTTCCGGACGATCTGCTATTGCCACGCCTATACCCGTTGCATTAGTACTCACGTAAAAGTAGAACTTCCCATTACGCTCCGTCACATGACCCGCATAAGCCTGACGGGAACTCCACTTGAAATCGGCCCCGTACAGAGGGATAGGATGTTCCTTGAAGTGTTTCATGTCTGTGGTGGAAAACACACACCAATTGTGCATGATGTAGCGATTTTGATTACCTGCAGCATCTTCTCCGGTAAACAACCACAAGGTATCTTCTCGTACCATAACTGCCGCATCGGCCGTATATTTATGGGTAACAATCGGGTTGCCCTGAACAGTCCATTCAAAATGGGTTTGCTGCCTTTCGGACGGATTTTCGGCATTGGTTTCCTGTGCCGACATGGCGACGACAATCCCTGTCATCGTCAGCCAAACAAAAAAAGTACGAAGCATAATCTTATTGTTTATCATAGAAAGTAATTGAAAGTGATTTAAATAAGTTGTTTCCGGTGTTTTCAGTGTTTCCGTGTTTGCGATTTTTCGGTGTTTTGGGTGTTTCCAGTGTATTCGGTATTTTCTGTGTATTCAGCATTTTCTGTGTATTCAGTATTATCTGTGTTTCAGGAGTCTCCGGCTTATTTCCGGAATCTCCGGCAAAGATCAAAAATAAAACTCAATATTGCCGTTATTTCATTAAGTTTGTTGCAAAATCTTTCATATAACGTAATTATGAAAACTGCCATTGTTAGCGGAGGAGCACAGGGCATAGGCAAAGCCATCGCTCTTAAGCTTAAGAAAGAAGGTTGCGCAGTCGTTGTGCTCGATTCCAATACAGAACAACTAAAGGCTTTGGAAGCAGAAAACAGCGGCATTTTTGGTTTGCTTTGCGACGTAGCCAATCCGGACGAAGTAAACGATGCAATGGCCAAAATCGAAGCCCTGTACGGCAAAGTAGATTACTTGGTCAACAACGCCGGCATCAGTTACTTCGAACCTATGGATAGTATGAGCATTGACACCTGGAATCGCATATTGGCTGTGAATCTGAGCAGTGTGTTTTTCCTGAGCAAAGCCTGCCTGCCCCTATTCAGCGAAAATTCTGCCATTCTGAACATCGCCTCCACCAGAGCTTTGATGTCCGAACCCGGTGGTGAAGCCTACGGCGCCAGTAAAGGCGGCATAGTGGCACTGACGCATGCAATGGCCAATAGCCTGGGCCCCAAAACCCGCGTAAATTGCATCAGCCCCGGCTGGATCGAAACCAAACACTACGAAAAGCTTTCCGAAACCGACCACAAACAACACCCGGCCGGCCGGGTGGGAAAGGTAACGGACATCGCCGAAGCCGCCTTTTTTCTGCTAAGTGAAAGCTCCGGATTTACTACCGGGCAAAACTTGGTAATAGACGGGGGAATGACGAAAAAAATGATTTACGAATAAAAAAAACAACTCTGCCTACAAAAGCCGGCTACTGTCCGTTTTTACATTGATTTTTATCCCAAAGGCGAAACATCTCAAAAATTACTCTCTCCACAATCCCAATTTACGATTGCGGGCTTTGCGCTGCAACTTAAGAAAATAGTCGGCATACTTTACATTGGGCGGGAACGTAGCCACCTGTGCGTAACCTTTGCGTACCAGCTCGGCATTGACAAAAAGTCCGTTTTCAAGGTAAACATAGGCCAATAAGCGGCCGTAGCGATCAAGACTGTCCACATCAAATTCCAATCTTACCTTTTTACCCTCAAGCAGAGACTTTGTAAATTCGGAGGCTTCACGACCATAGGGTTCCGGAGCTTTTTGCGGATGCAATGTTTCGGGCGTATCTACACCAATTAATCGAACCTTTTTGCCTTTTTCGCTACCATCGTCCACCCAAAACGTGTCTCCATCCACCACTTTGGTAACGGCCATTAATTCTATCTGCTTTTTCTTTTCAGCCCTAACAGTACAGGGCAAAAGCAAGAAGAAAACGGCCAGACCGATTAAAGGGAAATTTCTTTTATTCATAATAAAATCAAGTAATCTCCCCAAAGTTAGAAATTCATTTGATGATTTATAGCCGGACAAATGCTTATTCGGGCAATTCTGTCTTTTGTATAGATTTGGCTTACTATCCTCTTATATTTTACATAACACCCCAATGTAATCTGAGGTTACGAGGATATAAAGAATTTTATCGCCTCCAACAGCTCATTTACTTTTTCCCAATTCGATCCCATGGGGATTTTTAGAACGGATGCCGAGAGATCTCTGAGTTTTATGATTACAGTATAATTGTGTGTAATTATTTCCTTATTGGAAACATTGTTGCCTTCGAAGTATGCCGCCAGGTTGGTATCGCCTTCGAAACCCCTAAACGAAGGCATTCTACGGGTGTCTGATTTACCCACAAAAGTAGCCTCGCCCTTAAGAATTCTTTGACTATCGGTATATGTACACGACAAAATATCGGAGTGGGAGAATAGTTTTCCCTGTATCATTATCCGTCTTGTCTTCCCAAAGATTATTATTTCCTCGTTCAGATTCTGCTCCTTAAGCACCAGGTTATAGGTGGGGTTCCCGTACTTTAAAATTAACGCCCTTTTTTGCCTGCGGTAATCCGGTTTCGGTCTTTTCGTTTGTTGTATTTCCCCCACCTCCCTTTCACCTAAGAAAGGAAACAAATAATCCAACACAGACGAAACAACCGAAACAACCAAAGGGAACCTACTACCAGAACTCATCACAACTAATTTATAACTGCCAAAAAATATTCATTCCACTAAATGTCTCGACGCCGAAACCGGACGCACACAGCTCTCTTTTTCTTGAAGCATCGAAGGACATATACAAAGATGCATCGAAAAACTGTTAAATTTTCTGTAATCCAAAAAAGTTTCGCTGTATATTGTTGTTATTCTGGTGGTTAACATCAAAAAGTTTCGCTTAAATCCGGACAAGAATAATACTTGTGTGTAAAGTCAAAATTATAAATCCTCGATTTCATCGATGTTTTTTATTTTTATGAAATCTACCGCTTTTACCCCCTTTTTCGAATTAAAATGACTGAATCAATCGGACAACAGCCCGGAGATTCGGCCTTCAGATTTCTGATTGCTAATTTAATTTTCAATTAAACGGGAAGCAATCTTATTCAGCCTCTACATTTATTTTATAAACAGAGTGATACAAAAAAGCTGTTCCAACCCGCGGGTCAAAACAGCCTTCTTGTTGCTTCAAAGTAGTCCCGCCGAGAATCGAACTCGAATCTAAAGTTTAGGAAACTTCCGTTCTATCCATTGAACTACAGGACCAAGATACTTATTGATTAGGGCGCAAAAATAAGGCTAAATTTCCGATTGAACAAGATTATCTTAGCCGATACCTCCGATGGAATATTTCTCACAGCATATTTCGATGCAATGATCAGAATAATTCCTGCAATACATCCAATGACTTTATCCTGGGGAATTCGCTCAAATGCAAACGGTAATAATCGAGGGTTTGGCGCAATATGCGCTGACGTTGGTAACGGTCGTAGCGAAAAGCAGGCATATTCTCGAAGTTAATGCGCAGCAACACAGCAAAGCTCTGAGCGTCTTCGGGCGACAACCAATCTCTGTGCGAAGGTTGGAGCGAACAAAAAGTACCGGCCTGCAAGTCGAAATATTTACCGGGGGCCTTGTCTTCCAAATTCGGATAAAAGCCCAGGTAACGGGTAAGTTTAATCAAAAATACCAGGTGAAAATTTGCAGCACCCTCGCGGCAAAGATCCAGTATTTCTACAGATTGTACCAGAAAATCGAACAAGGCCGGATTGGACTCTCTTTCCTCCAAGGCCCGGTACAAAACCTCCGATAAAAACAAAGCTATGGCATTTTTTACCGGATCCATCGGAATTCCTGTAAACGCAAACAGGCTGCGGGCTTCTTTGAGCCGCTGCAATTCCCGGCTCCCCTTGTGATCGGCTTCGTACTCAATCAGGGACAGAGGCTGAAAGAGCGACTGCCTCAGCTTGCTGTTTTTGCGACTTCTTGTCAATAGATATGCTTGCCGCCCAAACTCCCTGGTATAGAGATGCACCACCGAAAAGGCATCGCTGTAGGGAATCTGATGCAACACAAGAGCCTGACTTCGAACCAGCATACGAGTTTAGAAAGAATAGGAAACCCCCACGACGGCCGTGAAGCCCTGAGAGGGATAAGCATTCCATACTTCATAGAATTGATTCAGAACATTGTTCAGATGCAAAAATACGCCCAGCCGGCGGGTAATGTCGTAAGAAGCTCCCAGCGAAAGATAATGGATATCGGGCAAACTCCGGTAGGTGTTAAAATAATCGGGAGCATAGCGGACACCCTCCCAATGGTAGGAGGCAAAAAAAGCAGTCTGCTCTCCCGGAGTCAGGCTGAGCAAAGCCTCTCCTTCGAAAGCAGGCTTATGCCAGGGCCTGCGGGCATTGCTTTCTAACAATATATCTGTCTTGGCGTTGTCCGACGAAGCAATGTAGTGATTATAGCTGATTTTACCGCTCAAATTCAGGGTCTTCCTATAGACATAATTAAAGTCCAGGCCCAGATAAAGTTTGTTCATTTTTACATAATCGGCCATAAACAGACTACTATAACTCAAGTGATTCAACAGGCCGCTGTCTACAGGCAGAGCATTGTAAAACATTGCAAGGTCTCTGGTAAAAGAATAGCCGGTGAATACGGCCATATTGAGACCCGAAAACGGCTTAACCTGCAAAGCTCCCCTCAGCGCCACCGGGCTGTACTCGGGCAACAAACGAATGGAAGGGTCCAGATAACAATTGAGTTCCAGGCCTTCGCGGTAGGAATACAGTCTCTGTCCTCCATCAATTCCAACGTTGAGTTTGGCCCAATTACCCAAAGGTCGGTCCACAGAGGCGGTGGGAGCAATCAATAATTTTTGTCCGTCCAAATAAGACAAACGAAATCCCAGGCCAAAATCCCATAATCCCAGGGAATAGGTTGCGTGGGGATTCATTTCAAACCATAACACATTGGCCGGCGCATCGTTATAGGCCGGGAAAAGCGGATCGTACTGCATATGATCGGCCAGGCTGAATCTTTGTGAAGAAAGCCCGCGTTGATAAAAGAAGGCTCTGAATCGGGCATCCAAACCTATATCCAAATTATCGTTGAATTGGTAGTTTAAGGCTAGACCGGCATCTATTTCGGTTTCGGCGGGGCCGGCACCGGCCAGGCTGTCTTTGGCCAGGGCTTTTCCCAAACGAAAATAGTGAGCATCCACATTGAAGGCGTAATCGAAGGCTTTGTCCCAAGGTTTTGATTCTATTCCGAGACTGAGCTTGGTGTCAGAAAACCATTGCAAATCCGGCACCACTAAGCTGTCTCTGTTTTGCAAGGGCAAATTGCTCCAGGAACGGCCGTAATAATTCCAGGCGTAAAAACGCTCCGACAAGCCTGCCCTGAATTCCGCCGAACTTAAATGCCATTGGTAATTGAGCCCCAAACGATTGTCTATATGCTTGGCTCTGGTTCCCAAATCAGGCTGAAGAGTGACTTTTCCAAAAGACGAACGATGCCAGGCGGTGAAATCGAGCAGATGCCTGCTCCCCTTTAATATGTTCCATTGGAGGTCGCCCAAACCTGACCAATCGTAGCCGGCTCCGAGCCTGACGTAAGCCTTTTGCTCCCGGGCCGGAAAATAGGTGCGAGCCTCGGCAGCCCGCAATGGAACGTATTCTCCCGGAGTCAGAGTGGGTGCCTCCGACAAAGAAAAACGCACTTCGGTTCCCTTAGTTTTAAGTTCTTCGGTTTCGGGTACACGGTAAATCTTACCGGCCGTTTCGAGCATGGGATTGTATTCTTTTTCGAGCAGGAGGTCTCTTCTAATCAGGCTGTCCCGGTCTGTCTGAGCTACCGCGGACATCGTGAACAGGCCGGATAAAACCAGCAAAAAACAGAGAGTATTCTTTTTCATAATCATTCCTTACTGAGTTGGGCGATATTATCCAAACGCGTTTGAATCATACCGGCGATTTCATCTTCGGCCCGGTAGTTTTCTTTCAGGCTCATCAAATACTGCCTGGCTTGGAAGTAATCTTTACGTTGAATATAAATATCGGACAGGAGAACAAAGCAACGGGCCAGCCAATACGATTGCGAAGTTCCGTCCCTAAGGAAAGACTGGGCAATTTCTTCGGCCTTTTTCAGATCGTTTTTGTTGAACCAATATTCGGCCAGCCGAAAACGGGCCTCGGCGCCGAAAGCGGTCTGTGACTCTTCGGCCAGACGTTGCAGGTCGGAGAGAGCCTCATCGGTTCTGTTCAGCTCCATCAAGGCGATGGTTTTCCGGAACAGTGCTTCGCGTTGCAGGCTGGGTGAGAGATTTTCTTCGGCAAGCAACTTGTCGGCCGCAGCCGGAATGCTTTCGTTACGCCCGAGCGCGTACAGACAACGTAATATTCCGCTTCTGGTGCCTATGCGGACACTGCGGTCTTCGGCCAGCACATCCAAACTCTGATAATGTTCCAAAGCCCGGGCGTATTCTTTTTGTTTATACTCATGCTCGGCCAACACCACCAAGGCCTCGGGTACAAAACGATGGCCGGTTTGTTTAATCACCTCTTGAAAATAGGGCAGAGCCCGGCTTGTTTCATTGCTAAGCAAAAGCAAATTTCCGGCGTGAAAATAAGCCTCGGTACGGAACATCCCCTGAGGATAAGCATTGATATAATCCTGAAAACCTTTTATGGCTTCCTGATTCTTACCATCAACCATCAGGCGTTCGGCAGCCAGATACGACAAAGAATCTTTTTCGCTGCGTTCTATCCGCACACCGCTGCCCAGATTGTCGACGTAGTTCAGATATTCAGGCACCCGGTTGACGGCCACATAAATCATCTTCAGGTCGTTAAGGGCAGTTTGAGCTTCCTGGCTGCCCGGATATTCGTTTATTACCTTTTTGTAGGCGGCAATGGCTGCCTCTGTGTTATTACGGTTATACTCCAACAAACCTATCTGAATACCTGCTTTGCGGGCCAGTATATTGTTGGGAAATTTTTGCATCAGTTTTTCAAAAACAGGTAAAGCCTCGGCAGGACGATTCAGAGCGATATAAGCCCGGCCTTGCTCGTAAAGGGCATCGTCCAGGTAATCCGACAGGGGGAAACGTTCTTCAAAACCGGCAAAAAGACGGGCTTTCTCTTCGTGTCGCTTCTGCAGGCCCATACTGAACCCTCTCTGGAACACAGCGTAATCGTTGCCGGTTTCCGAAAGCTTGTCGCTCATGTTGTAGTATTCTTCGGCTCGATCGTAGTTGCGGGCATGGAAATAACAATCGCCAATGCGGTTCAACACATCGGGATAAGTATTAT
>Ga0208195_1000441_pt1 | contig 53915 bp, 42 predicted proteins | sample AD_UKC077_MetaG_FD_184441 | JGI IMG/M metagenome (GOLD analysis project Ga0208195, IMG submission 184441) | Active sludge microbial communities of municipal wastewater-treating anaerobic digesters from USA - AD_UKC077_MetaG (SPAdes) (version 2) | ecosystem: Engineered > Bioreactor > Anaerobic >... | reverse complement strand
CATAAAAAAAATCTTCCTATTGCCTTCTAAATTGCTTTTTTTTCACTGCAAAATCTCCTGAAATTTCCTCTATTTTTTTCAAATTCTCTCCAATTTTTCCGAAAATTTTCCAAAATCCCTCCTTTTTTGAATTTTCTTCTTCTCCCCAGAGCATATTTTCCCCAGAGCATATTCGTGTGCGTCTCTTCCCAGAGCAAAGGAAGCCCATGCATAATACGACGTAATATAACACATTTTAACACATTTCGTATTCTTACGCATTCATTCCGAGTTTCAGAGCAACATTGCTTCCCCCGAGCAAGTTTTGCTTCCCCCGAGCAACATTGCTTCCCCCGAGCAACATTGCTTCCCCCATTGCTTCCCCCGAGCAACATTGCTTCCCCCGAGCAACATTGCCTCCCCAGAGCAAATTTACTTCCCCAGAGCAAGTTTTGCTTCCTCAGAGCAATATTCACTTCCCCCGAGCAACATTGCTTCCCCCGAGCAACATTGCCTCCCCAGAGCAAGTTTTGCTTCCTCAGAGCAAGTTTTGCTTCCTCAGAGCAATATTCACTTCCCCAGAGCAATATTGCCTCCCCCGAGCACAGAGCAAATCCCCAGAGTACATAACATAAAAAAAGTGTCAGACATTATTGAATATTATATTCAATGGTGTCAGACACTTTATACCATTATAAATGAAGTTATAGACTATTCAGAAATTACTATCTGCATATCTTCGCCAAATCGGACTAATCGTGCACTATTGAAAATAATGACAAATGCACCGATATTGTGTAAAATGGCACCGATAACAGGAGTTAAAAGACCGAAACCAGAAAGTGTAAGACCAAAGATAATAAAAAGTGCACCAAAGATGAGATTTTGATAGACAATCCATCGTGTTTTGCGTGCAAGTTTGATGAGAAAGGGAAGGCGATCTAGTCTGTCGTTGAGAAGTGTAATGCTAGCACTTCCAATAGCAACATCGCTTCCTGCAGCACCCATAGCAATGCCTAAATCTCCAGCTGCAAGTGCAGGGGCATCATTGACACCATCTCCTACCACTGCAACTTTATATCCTTTTTCTTTCATTTCTTCTACAAGTTGTAGTTTTGTTTCTGGTAGACATTCTGCTTGTACACTATTGCAACCAAGTTCTTCGGAAACTTTTTTAGCAACTGTCCAGCGGTCTCCTGTGAGCATAACGATTTGTCGCACACCTAATTTTCGAAGTTCGTCTGTACAAGCTCGTGCATCTGCTTTTGTTTTATCTTCTAATCCAATCCATCCTAGACATTTGTTATTTTCTGCAATAAAAAGTGTACTGTATTGTGTAGCTGCTTCAATATCGCTAGAACGTAATGCACTGAAGTCAATATTTTCTTCGCGTAGCCAACTTTCTCTACCAACAAGTACAAGATTTTGTCTCACTCGTGCTTTTACTCCTTTTCCAGGGATTTCTTTCATTTCCATAGCATCGATAAGAGCAATATTAGCTTGTTTTGCAATCTCTACCACTGCTTTGGCAATGGGATGGTTACTATATTGTTCTACTGCTGCTGCAAGTTCTATCATGTGACTTGGATCAATTTGTTCTCCTGGTGCAAGTCGTGTAACTGTGAGATTTCCTGTAGTTAAAGTACCTGTTTTATCAAAGACAACAGCATCGATTTGCGTGGCTGTTTCTAAGTATCCAACTTCTTTAATTAAAATACCAAAACGTGCTGCACAAGATAGAGCAGCAACTAAGGCAGTAGGTGTAGCTAGGATAAGAGAAGAAGGACATGTGACCACTAGGGCAGTGATTGTTCTATAAATATCTCGAGAAAAGAATAAAATGAGTCCAGCGATCATTAAAATAGTAGGAGTGTACCAACCAACATGATGGTCAATGAGACGCATTAAGGGAATGCGTGTGCTTTCAGCTTTTAAGATAAATTCTTTAACTTTCCCTAATGTAGTTTGATCGCCAATTTTTGTAACTTTAATTTCTAGAACGCCTGTGAGGTTGTTAGTTCCTGCAAAAACTTCGCTTCCTGGAGCTTTATCTACTGGTAAAGATTCGCCTGTAATTTCTGCTTGTCGTACTGCGGAATGACCGTTTGTGACTTCACCATCAGCAGGGATATTTTCACCAGGACGGACTCGAATCGTATCTCCTATTTTTAAGTCACTAATAAGAATGCGTTCTTCTTTTCCTTTTGCATTGATTCTACAAGCTTCTTGTGGTGAAAGTCGGATTAAATTTTCAATAGCTGCTCTTGCCCCGAGTGCTGTTCTAGATTGAAGTTGTTCGGCTAAGAGCATGAAAAATGCGACAATACCAGCAGTTTGGTATTCTTGCAAAGAAAAAGAGGCAATGATGGCTAGAGCAGCTAGTTCCATCATTTTGACACTGCCTTCTTTTAAAGAATTTATAGCCCGAGCAATGACTGGAAATCCAAGTAGGATAGCACCAGAAAATGAACAGAGCGTGGCAATGTCTTTAGAATGGGCAAAGAATGCTTCTAAAATGTATGAGTTTAGAATCAGGGCTCCGCCAAGAAATGTTCCAAAAAGTTGTAACATTACTCGCCCTTTTTGGGTTTCGATTTGGACTTTGCGTGTATTTGCCACGATTAATCCTCCTTTGGTGCACCGATGCGATAAATGTCGGGATTGCTGTTAAATTGTAGTTGAAGTTCTCTTTTTGGTACTTTATTAGTAAATATGAAGAGTTCTTTGATTTTAGCTGTAAGTTCTTCTATGATGTTTTGGTAATGTTGTTCTATGAAAATAGCTGTGTTTTGATCATAGTGCTGGATTAAATTTTGAAAATAACCAGATTGGCTTTCCAATTCTTTTTGTATTTGCAATGCGTCATTATGGGCTTTTGCTAAAATTTCTGCTTGTTCCCCTTCAGCAATGTTTAAAATTTGTTTTTGATAGTTGCGTGCTTCATCTATTTTTTTATCAAATTCTGTTTTTGCACGAATGACTTCTTGGAATGCGTCTTGTACTTGGCGTGGTGCGACTACTTGAGGAACAACAACGCCTTGTAGAGAAATACCACATTCTAGTTTATCTAAAACTTCTTGGCTATCTTCTTTAACTTTACTACGTAAATCATCAATTTTATTGCGAAGTGCATCGTGAACTTCAAATGTTGCAGTTGTTTTGACAATGCTAGATGCCACAATGCTTTCTAACATGTTTTCTGGGTCTTTAAATCTTGTGTAGTATAAATATGGATCTGTGATTAAATAGCGCACTTGCCATTGATAGTGAATGATATTGGCATCGCCTGTGATGCAATAGCCGTCTACTTCAGGGTCAAGAGATTCTGGAATTTTTGAACTTTTTGTATCCATACTTTCATGGTACCAAAATGATTTGATCGTTAAAGTATGTTCTTTCCCAGTAGGAATTCGAATAATATCACTGAGTGGATAGGGCCATGTCCAATGGAGTCCTGGTTTAAGTATGCGGTCAGCTTTTGTTCCTTGTACTTTCCCAAATCGTAGAATCATAGCTTCTTCATTTTGATCCACTGTAAAAATGCCAGAAGATAAGAAGAGTATCAAGAGTAAAACCATGATACCTTTTAAGATGCGAAAGCTGAGATTCAATGCTTCTAAAAGGGAACTCCCTGCAGAATCCATTTCTTCTTGGCTGTTCGGAAGTTGTTGGTTTGTCATCCCGTTCTCCTTATTTGTTTTCTTCTTCGTTTGGTTGTTCTTCTTTTATATCATCAATTTTAGTTTCATCTACTTGAGTTTCATCCACCTTAGTTTCATCAATTTTAGCTTCATCTACTTGAGTTTCATCTACTTGAGCTTTGTCAATCTTAGTTTCATCTACTTGAGCTTTGTCAATCTTAGTTTCATCTACTTGAGCTTTGTCAATCTTAGTTTCATCTACTTGAGCTTTGTCAATCTTAGTTTCGTCTGCTTGCGCTTTGTCCACCTTAGTTTCATCTACTTGAGCTTCGTCAATTTTAGTTTCATCTACTTGAGCTTCGTCTACCTTTATTTTTTTAATCTTTGTTTCATCAATTTTTTGTTGTGCGTTTTTTGACTCCACAAGTTTTTGTTCGCATTTTGGAGCGAGAACAGGTGCATACTTATTAGGATTAAGTAAATCAAAAGGTGATGTATGTGTATCTAAAACAAGGGTAAGTTTTTTATTTTGTTCTAGAAGTTTTTCTAAAGATTTTAATTTTCGAAGCCAGATTGCCAATTCTTTATTTTGCTCATAGACTTTGTAATATTCAGCTGCAGCTGCATCACCTTGACTACGAATAATCGTGGCTTGGGCTTTTGCTTCAATGATGATGCGTTCTTTTTCAGCATTTGCTTGGGCTTTGATTTTTTTTGCTTCGCCTTCGCCTTGAGATTTATAATCTTGAACAAGACGATTTCGTTCTTCACGCATACGTGCAAATACTTCTTTTGTAGTACTTTCTGGCAGTTCAAGTTTTTTTATGCCAAAGAGTTCAATTTGAATTCCCAAGCTTTCTTCTACGCCTTGTTGTGCGTTTTCTTCACCATAATTAAGAAGGTGACGAATTTCGTTTTCAATAGCTTCTAGTTTTAAATTGTTAATGTTATGAGAAACTAGGTGAGAAAATGGATGTTTTGCTAACACACTATTGGTATAAGTTCTGATGAGTGCTTCTAAACTTTTTTGTGCGTTTTTATCTGTACCTGAACGACTTAAGAATTTTTCTGGATCAGCCACTTTCCAACCACAAAATGTTTCTACAATGACATTTTTATCGTCTTGTGTATATGTTTGTTCCATTTTTCCAGAGAATAGATGGATTCTAGCATCAAATCGGAAGTAATCTTGGAATGGATAAGGTAGTTTCCAGAACAAACCTGGTTCTGTTAAAGATCGTGTTGGTTTACCAAATGTAGTGATGACTACTGTTTCTGTAGTTCGAACTTGTACTGTTATAAGGTGAAATAGTAGAATGAGGGCTGTTAAGCTTGCAACTACTATTGTCAGTACTTTTGGTCTACTAGGTGTATTTTGTGCTTTCATTGTTTTTTCAACCTTTAAATTGTGTTCCTTTTTTAGGAATTAGACAATTATTTTTTTTGTTCTGTTTCATTAAAATCAAGTTGTAGAAGATCAGAACTAAGTTTGTCTTCTAAGTTTAAAATATCAACTTCTTTTTCTAAATTGAAAACGTCAATGACGTAGATTCGTGAGTCTTGGAGTTGTTTTTCTAATGTTTTTAAGTATTTTTGATTGAGGTAAATTTTTTCACCTTGTTCAAAGGATTTTGCAATGTTTTGAAATGCTTGTACTTCGGCTTTTGTCATATTGATCTTGTTTTCTTTGTAAGCCTCTGCTTCAATGAGAATTTGTTCTGCTTCTGCCTCAGCGAGTGGAAGTATTTCGTTTTTATATTTTGTGGCTTCTAAGATAGCAGTTTCTTTTTGTTCCATAGCACCAAGTACAGATTCAAAGTCCAGTGCAACATCTGTTGGCGGATGAATATTGCAAAATCCACAAGCAACTACTTCAATGCCAAGTTGGTATTTTTCTGCGTTTTGTTGAATTGTTTTCTGGAGTTGTTGACAAATAAGGAGTCGCTGATTGCCAAGTAAGTCTTGCATATGTGTGCCAGCAAGGTATTTTGTGAGTTCTCGCGAAGCAATGCTTTCTAAAAGTACGTCTGGTTTTTTATGTTTGTAGCTATAGTGTAAGATGTTGGAAATGCGATAGTGAATGAAAAAATCCATAGCTAGTAAGCTGACAGGAACGCCTTCATCTTTTTGTAGACTACCTGTTGTGCTTTGTGCAGTCATAAAAAAACTGCCATGTGCATGTCCGTGGTCTTTTGTGTATAGTAAGGCTTCTGATTCCTCTTGATCTTTATGATTATGACCATGACTATGCCCATGACTATGTCCATGACTATGTCTATGACTATGTCCGTGACTATGTCCTTTCTGTGCTTTATTGTCTTGTCCATGATCATCTGCATGGTCTCCTTCGCTATGATCTATGCCTACATACATCATCAATAAGCGATTGGCAGGATAATGGTACACTTTTTCAATGGGCCACGGAAGTTTATAATGGATGCCAGGTTGTAAAATTTGATCTTCTAAGGGACGCCCGAATCGTTCAATAATGGCTTGGTCTTGAGGATGTACAACTATAATGCAGTTAATAAAATAAAGAACAAGGATTTGGAAAATGAGTAAAGGCACTACTGCTTTTTCTAGAAAACGATAGAACCATGTTTCTGAAACTTGGAATCCAAATTGATAATCTAGTGTGTGGGCAGCAGTTTTAAGTAGACCTTTAGAACCAGTACAAAGTTCTAGAAAACGACTATCATAGGGGAAATGAATTTCTTTTCCAGCTACTCGAGGACGGTAGATTTCTAGAAATAAGTTGAACAACATTTCTAGGCCAATTAACATGAGAAAACCAGAAATTACAAATACCATGTAATATTCTGCCCAGAGAATTCCCATATTGTAGAGAGCCATGGAAATGCATGTGAAAAAACACAGTACAGCGTTTAAAAATAAGTAACTTCCGCCTGCTCGAAGTAGTGTCCAATTTTTTTCTTTAGCAAGTCCTAATGCGTATTTAGAATATAGTAGGGAAAAGAATGCAATACCACCTAAAAATGCTGCTGCAAGTGCAGAATTGCTAATGGGTGGTCTAAATGTTGTGCGTGTGTATTTATAAAAAAAGAAGCTACTGTTGATTATGAGTGCAAAACCAAAAATTAAGGTGGCAAAAGGAACTATCCATTTTTCAAAGAATGCAAGGCGTTTTATTGCAGAAAATGGGTCCTCGTCTTCTTCAAAAAGGGAGTTGTCAGGAGTGCTAGGCATAGTATGGTCTGTTTCTTCTTCGATTTTAGCTCGTCTTTGACGTGCATGCAGTACGATGATAAACCATATAAAGATGCCACTAAATATGTGCCAACTTTCGACATAAATTGCTTCGGACTGTGTCCAAGAAGCGATGATAAAAAGGATGCTGGCAGCTAGAAAATGAAAAATAATTCCGCACCAACTGAGCCATTCTATTTTTTTTACATTTGTGTGTTTCATAGTGAATCCTATGGTTAATTTATGCTGTTTCTCGTTCTTGAAATAAAATGAACGCTAAACTTAAAAAGCAGGCTAGCATAAAGAATGTGTAGCCTACAACGTATTGTAAATAATCCCAAGGGATTGTTCTGTCGGTCCATACTACATCGATCACCCAGTAAATTTGTAAATTAGGGATGATATAATAGCATAGTTTAATGAGCCAAGATTGTTCTATGTTTTTCCCAAATAGATAATCTGAAAACAAACCAAAAAGAAAAACAAACATACATATGAATAAACAAGGTAAGGGTGGGATTCGTGTGGATACTGCTGTAGCAACACCAGCCATGATGGTAGTTGCTAAGAAGATTAATAATGCTGCTTGAAAAATTTTGACATCTAATATATCCCAGCTGACTTGCAATTTCCAATTAGGACTAACAAGGCAGAGAACAAAAAACATCATAGTAAATGTGGGAATGGCACAGAGAACAGTAGTGGACATAAAAGGGCGGTCGTAAAAAAAATTCATGAAACCAGCCATGAGAAGGCAGAAAACAATGGAAAAAACATATCCTAGCATTACAGGATAATCTGTGTCAGAATATGCTGCTTCCGTGATTTCAGTTCGTACAAGTTGTAAAAGTACAATGGTAAGGATATATTGTGCTACCCATATAGATGTTAGAAGTCCTAAAAATTTACCTAAAATAAAGGAAACTCTAGATACTGGTTTTGTTAAAATAGTTAAAATGGTTTTATTGTCAATTTCATGATAGATAACATGAGATGCTGAAAATGCAGCAAGTAAAATTCCAGTAAGCCAGATCGTTGCTAGTCCCATATCTTTAATTAATTTATGATTTTCTAGCATAGCAAACATTGTGAATTGGGGAGACAGTAAAACAAGGACTAAGCCACACGTTGCTATAATTAAATAAATAGGCTGTCGAATAACTTCAATAAAAGTATTATAAGCAATAGTGAAAATTCTCATGGATTTTATTTTCCTTGTATTCTTTGTTGCGCTAATTGTAGTTCATGGTATGGAAATTCATGTCCAATAGTGCTATGTAGACCATTAGTATAATATGTATGTGCTTGTTCAAAGTTACCTTGAATTTCTTGTTGTATACCCAAAATATAGTAAATGTCATTGGCAATAAGTTTGTTATGAAGCCAAGGTGTGATGTCTGTTTCTTGTTTGTTATCATTTTGTTGTTGTTTGTTATCATCTTGTATATCTTGGGTTATTTTTTGATTAGAGAGCGAAGCAAGCAATTTTATCCACACTGTATTGGTTATGGTTTCATCCCATTGTATTTTATTATGTTCTGTCCAGACAGTTTCTTGTGTTTTATCTTGGAAATAGGCAACTATACCGTCCCATAATGCAGCTTTAATGCGGTATTCTGGTGCACGTTGCGGATTTTTGATTAACTTTTGAAAAATTTCTCGAGCTTCTTCGTATTTTTTTTGATTGAATTTCATAGAACCTAATAACATTGCGGTTTGAGCATAGGAAACAAGACCAGAAGGTGCATCATTGTATATGGATTTGGCAATTTCCATGGCTTTTCCAAAATTGCCTGCTTCATATTCTGTACGACATTCTAAAAATAGTACATTATAAGATCCGTCTACATCTAAATCTCGCTGTTTTAGTTCAGCAATCATATTGCGAACAATATCGTATTCATGTGCTTGCAAATGGATATGAATTAAAGCAAAAGTCTGTATTAATCGTGTTGCAAAAGGTATCCAAGATTCTGTAATAGATTTTGCTGTTTGATAATCACCCGATAAATAATATAAATGAGCCATCCACATGCCTTTTTGTTCCATTTCATTTTGAGTAGTTGCTTCTATGTCTTGACAAATATTCAATGCTTCTTGGTATTTTCCAACTTGAGTTAATAGAGGAAGTAATTCCATTTGAAATAAATTTTTTTCTTGGGGATGGGCGGTTGCGACATTGTCTTGTAAAATTTTGATATTTTCTAAAATAGGCAATGTTTTTGCATAGAGAAATAAAAAGAAATTTTTTTGAACAGACGTTGCATTTGTCCACATTTCTTTATACATATTTCTTGCAAATGACAATTTCGATTGAATGGCTAAAATTTCAATGCAATTTTTTTGAGCAACGAAATTCATTGTTTGACGTTGTAAGATGTACTTTAAATATATTAAAGCTTTATCATATTCACCTTGAATCATGTAGTAATTATAGGCATGTTGAAACAAAAAAGGAATCATTTTTAATTCATTTTTATGTTCTGTTTCTAGGTTTGTTAAATATTCTGTTGCTTTTGTCCAATTTTTTTTCTGAAATTCTAATAAAAATAAATCAATTTTTGCATATAAAAATTCAGGATATGCCTCTAAAATTTCTATGTAAACTTTTTCTGCTTCCTCTAACTTTCCTTGAAGTTGGAAAATTCCACCCTTTAATTCTAATAATTCTGGAAGTTGACCAAATTTTTCAAAACATATATCGAGTTGTTCTTGGGCATGTATAGCATTATTTTGTGCTAGGTATAAGCGTATAAGTTGATAGCGAGTGGAATAATTTTCTGGCTGTTTTTTTAGAATATTGCATAAAATTTCAATGGCTTGTCCAAAATCTTCTTGCTGTATAGCTTTTTGGTATTCTTCTTCTAAAAGTTTAAGATTATTTCCCGAATTTTGCATATTATAAACTAGTATGCCAACGGCAATAAAAAAAATGGCGATAGGGACTATAAAAGTTTGCCAATTGTTTTTTTGTTGCATAAAACACCTTTCTTTTATTGTACAATTTCAATATTGGGTCCATGGCATACAATGTTTTGCATGGTTTGTGTGTTTTCCCAAAATAAAGGACAATCTAGGTCATATTTTGTGATGATGCGTTGCGAAGCAGCAAATTGTATAGCTGCTGCTAAAGAAGTCGGTCCTTCCATCATGCAACCCATCATGCAAGGAATATTATATGATTCTGCAATATGAGCAATTTTAAGAGCTTGGCTAATTCCACCACATTTTAATAATTTGATATTTAGATAATCTACAGTTTGATGAGCAACTAGACGCAAAGCATCTTGTACATTAAAAATTGATTCGTCAGCCATAATAGGGATATCTGTATTATTTTTAACATAGGCAAGTCCAGAAAAATCATATGCAATGACAGGTTGTTCTACGAGTTCAATATTGCATAATGATAATTTACGCAATATTTGTACTGCTTCCCGAGGTGTCCAAGCTTGGTTTGCATCTAAGCGTAATTGAATGCTATCTCCTATAGCTTTTCGTATTTCTTGTACTCTTTGTATATCTAATTCTGGCGTGTCACCTACTTTTAATTTTAATATTGTAAAACCTTGTTGTACTGCATTGTATGCCTCATGAACCATTTTATCTATAGAATCTAAACTCAAAGTTAAGTCTGTTTGCAAAGTTGTATGAAAACCACCTAAAAGTTTATGAAGGGGGCGTTGAACTTGTTGACTCCATAAATCATACACTGCTATATCGACTGCTGCTTTTGCCACTGGATTGTGTGCAATGGATGTTTGTATTGCATGAAAGATGCGGTTTGGATATTCTAAATCCATGTCTACAATTGCTGGATAAATTTTTGTTAGAATTGCCTCTTCTATAGAGGCTAATGTCTCACCAGTAATGGCAACACAACTGCAGGCAGAACCGTGTCCTTTATGACCTGTATCTGTTTCTAATGTAACAAGAATTTCAGAAACTACTTTTGTTTCTCTCAATGCAGTTCGAAAAACCTTATTTAAGGGAATATTTTGACGTTGTAAAACAATTTTTTTTATTTGCATGACATATCTCGTACTACTTTCTTAACAAGAAATAGCAAGTGTTTTATTTTTCTTGAAATAAAGTAAAGGGATTATTGAGGGGCTTGTTTAGTTCTTTATGAGGAGACTCTATTGTTTGGGTTTCTACAGCATCTTGTTCACGATAATGAATGGCAAGCAATGTAATATCGTCATGTTGTTCTGCATTACCAATAAAAGCTTGGATATCGTCCAATATAGCTTTCACCATATTTTGTGCTGTTAAATGACTATATTTTTCTACAGCATTTTTTAGCCTTGCTAATGTGTACATTTGACTATCTTTATTGTGTGCTTCTGTTGCACCGTCTGTAAATAAAACAATGGTGTCTCCTCGTTCCCATTTTAATTCTTTTTCATTTAAAAGACGAGAAAAATTACGAAAATCTACGCCTAATACAATGCCCCCAGAACGAAATGCTTCACATTTGCCAGTACTATGTTTATAATGCAAAATATGTTCGTGACCAGCAGATGCATATGTTAATTTTTCGTGATTCCAAGAAAATAAAAGCATACTAACAAATTTTCCAGAACCGCTAATGTCTTTTAATAATAAAGAGGCACTTTGTAAAAGAATGTCTTTAGGAGATTCATAACTCATCGCAAAACAACGCACAAACGAACGAAGTTCACTCATAATTAATCCTGCAGGGATACCTTTTCCTGAAACATCACCAATGCACATATAGTGACGATCTTCTACTGTAAGTATATCAAAATAATCTCCCCCGATTTCTTTGGCACTTACCATAATGCCATAAATATCTAACTCAGGAATAAAAGGAAAACTTTTTGGCAATAATGTATCTTGAATGCGTGAGGCAAGTTGCAATTCATGCTCCCATGCTTGTTTTTGTTCTAATTCAGTTTGCGTTGTTAAATTTTCAATGGCAAAAGCAATGTGATGAGCAAAAACTTCTAAAACTTCTGTCCCACGAGTCAACATATTTTCTCGATCTAAGTACAAAAGTCCAACAAGACGATTTTGTACCCAAAGAGGTGCATAAATACCTTCACCTGTTCGTAAAATATGTTTATCACGTGCAATTTGTTCCATCATATCTTTATTTTTTTGAAATTCACGATACAATGCATTTTCTGTATTAAACTCTACTGTGCCAGCCATATATCGAAGTTTTTTAATTTTCTTATCAAAAAATAAAATATATGTATTGGTAGCACCAGTCAATAAACGCAATTTTCGTAAAATTAAATGTGCCAGCTCTTTTTCTGTTTGTTTTTTCAATATTTCTGGCGATGCATCTAAAATATTTCTTAAACTCTCTCGTGTTGCCTCATTTTTAGCTAGTGCAATTTCCTTTTCACGATGTAGAATAAACGACGAAATCAAATGAGCAATTAATTGTTCCATTTGTTCTGGACTATATTGGCTTAAAAAATATAGCCATTGACTAGGGGATGAAAACATTTCTGATAAACTTGATAATTTTTCACCATCAGAATAAAGAGCAACAGCACAAATTAACGCTGGAAACCAATCTTTCACAGCTTGAATATAGGGAATCATAGCTGATGTACTATAAAAAAGATCGAAAAAAGCAACAGCAATTTGACCGCCTTCATTATATATGCGTTTTGCCACATCTCGGGCATCATCTCCACCTAATGCTAAAATCAAATTATATTGGACAATTCGATCTTGCGTAATTCGTAGATTACGACGAGTTACATAAAGGTTATCGTAACTGCCACCACCTTGAATTTCACAAAGGCGTAGTAAATCATTATAACGACGCAATACATTTTCATCATAATCTACGCAAAGTAAAACAGTATATGTTACAGAATCATTCCATTCAATCACGATACCCTCTTTTATAGTAAGAAGAACAATACTACAAGCTTATTTACAACTAAATTTTCTTAATTTTTCTTAACGTCTATATACATATATCTTACCATCATGTGATAATAAAATCAATGGAAAAGCATTTGATAAACAAAACAACGAAGATATTGGAAACATATTAGAAATATCTAATGAATGAGTCCATTCCCAATTTTTCCAATGATAAAAAATTACTTTATTTTCAGAATCTACTAAGCCAATCACATTTTCTGATTTATCTATGAATAATTTTTCAATATTGCATGAATGCGAACCAATACAATTCCATTCTTTTGTCTCCCAATCTAGGATAAAAACAGAATTTTCATGCCAAGCCATTAAAATATTAGAATTAGTCAACAATATCATTTGACCAATAAAATCTGTTTTTACAATAGGATTTCTGCTAAGTTTCCCTTTGTTAAAATCAAAATCATATACTTTAAAACTTTCCTTTAAACGATTTTTTTCTAAAGAAAGAGAAACAACACAATCATTATAGAATGTTACAGATAAGCCAGCACGGCGCAATCGATCTGATTCACGATATGAATCATCTAATGAATTATAAATTTCAATAAAATTAGAAAAACCACGAAAAATCCAAACACCATCAGAAGATACATTCCAAAATTCAACATTGCGTTTAGGGTGAATGCAGTATACATCTTGCTTTTTTTTCAAATCCCATTTAATGCAATAATTATTTTTATCTACTGAAATTAATACATTGCCATCCCATGAAAAAAGTAAAGATTGAATAGATTCTTCATGAAAATGTTCTTTCCCTTGTAAAATACAGATAACATTTTTGCTTTCAAAGTCTAGTAAAATAACTTTGCCAGATTCTACTCCTAATGCCACTACATCTTTTTGCCAAGAAACAGCAAAAGCAGTGATATTTTCTTTAAAATATTCTTTTCCATCTAACCATAGATGAGGTTGTGCTTGCTCAGATGTAATTAGTTGTTCTTGTTCTGTTGTAGTAGCTACTTTTTCTGTATCTGTGACTTTATCAGGTATGATTGCTTCTTCTATATCTGTGAGTTGTTCTTGTTCTGCGAATTGTTCTTGTTCAATTACTTTTTCTTTTTCATTTATAGTATTAATTTGTTCATTTTTATTTAGTTGTTCTTGTTCAATTACTTTTTCAGTTGTTATTACTTTTTCTTTTTCATTTGTGATAGTAATTTGCTTTGTATCTGCTAATTTTTCTTTTTCTATTAGTTGTTCTTGTTCTTCTATCGTAATTTGCTTTGTATCTGTGAGTTGTTTTTGTTGTGTGAGTTGTTCTTGTTCATTTGTAGTAGTAATTTTTTCTGGCACAATTACTTGTTCTTGTTGTGTAATATCTACTTGTTCTTTTTCTATTAGTTGTTCTTGTTCATTTGTAGTAGTAATTTTTTCTGGCGTAATTACTTGTTCTTGTTGTGTAATATCTACTTGTTCTTTTTCTATTAGTTGTTCTTGTTCATTTGTAGTAGTAATTTTTTCTGGCGCAATTACTTGTTCTTGTTGTGTAATATCTACTTGTTCTTTTTCTATTAGTTGTTCTTGTTCTTCTATCGTAATTTGCTTTGTATCTGTGAGTTGTTTTTGTTGTGTGAGTTGTTCTTGTTCATTTGTAGTAGTAATTTTTTCTGGCGCAATTACTTGTTCTTGTTGTGTAATATCTACTTGTTCTTTTTCTATTAGTTGTTCTTGTTCTTCTATCGTAATTTGCTTTGTATCTGTGAGTTGTTTTTGTTGTGTGAGTTGTTCTTGTTCATTTGTAGTAGTAATTTTTTCTGGCGCAATTACTTGTTCTTGTTGTGTAATATCTACTTGTTCTTTTTCTATTAGTTGTTCTTGTTCTTCTATCGTAATTTTTTCTGTATCCGTTAGTTGTTCATTTGTAGTTAGTTGTTCATTTTCATTTGTGATCGTAATTTTTTCTGTATCCGTTAGTTGTTCATTTGTAGTTAGTTGTTCATTTTTATTTGTGATCGTAATTTTTTCTGTATCCGTTAGTTGTTCTTGTTCTGTGAGTTTTTCTTTTTCAGTTACTTTTTCATTTGTATTAATAATTTGTTCATTTGTAGTAACTTGTTCTTGTTCTGTGAGTTTTTCTTGTTCTGCGATCGTAATTTTTTCTGGAGCAGTTATTTGTTTTGAAGTTGCAGTTTTCTCTTGTATGATTTTGTCTTGAATGTTTGAATTTGTATTGTTATTGAATGTATTTTGTTTTGAAGTTGTTTCTGGAGAAGATGTTGCCTTATGTTGACTTGGAGATAAGGCAAGCGTATCTAGGGAGTGTTTTTTTTGTGTTGTATCTTGTACAATTTTATTATGAGCTACTATATTTAATGATGTATTATTAGAAATAGGGATTTGTTTTGTATTATATTGTTTGATGATTCTGTTTGTTATAGTAATCCAAAATGTGCATAATAGGATTGTTATGATGAATCGTAGAAAATTTTCGTTCATGTTTTTTTCCTATTTTTTTGTTTTTAATATTTTTGTTTTATTATTGAATGTTTTATGAACCTGAGGGACCTTTTACAATATCCCAAGTTTCAATGGAGTTTTCATCGACGACAAAGTCTGCTTCTACATCTTTTTTGATGAATATATCGCTTGCTGTAGCACTTTCTGTATCGTCATATCGAATTCCAAATGCATGTCGACCTGTTCTTCCTGCATGTTTTGGATATGCATAGCATGTGAATTCTCTTTCTGCCTTGTTTATACTATCAGCATCCTGAGCTGTTGATAAGTAAAGTCGATAGTTATACGCTGAATCAGTTCCAATACTTGAATTGGTCGTAAGGGTAATGGTAGATAAAAGTGCAGGTTGTAATCGTCGGTTGGATCCATCTCTGAAATTGTGTATTCCTAGTAATTCTCCTAATGTAGCAAATTCATAGATACCATCACCATCTATATCTATATAATTTCGTGTTCGAAATTCAAGTTGTGCTCCCTTGATAAGAAGTAAATTTGCAATGGCTCTTTGTTCTTGAGAACTCATTTTCATTCGTGTGTAGGCTGGAACTGTAAGAGAAAATAATGCACCAATGATTGCAATTACAATGATAAGTTCAGTGAGGGTTAATCCTTTTTGTTTCATATTTTGCCTTTCTAAAGAATAGATAAATAGTAGCTCTGTGTAGCTTTATGTAGGGAGATGGCTACTTTATAAAAGTATAAAAGTAGCCATGTATTGATGTTGGCTACTTTTTATAAAGTAGCCGTGTATTAGAATATGCTATTTTAAAAAAAATAGTCATTGTTTGTTAATCAATTTGAAAATCTGTTCCACTAACTTGAGTATTTATTACTTGTATTGGGGGTAATAGGGCTTCGATACTCGTTGTTGAGGCATTGAATGTGGTATTCGCCTTCTGGTAGGTGTAGGAATGTATAATAACCTTGAGAATCTGTTAAGATAGTTTGGTTCGTTTCTAAAATTTTAACTTGAGCGTTGTAGACTGGTTCGTTGTTGCTGTCTAGAATTTGACCTTGTATGTGACCACCTCTTGTTTTCCAAGGCATGCTGGGAGTGCGTACAGGTGTGCTAAAGAGTTCTGTGTAAATATTTTGTAAATTAGACATAGAAGCAGTTTTTCCATTATGGGCGTAACTATAAAGTACAAGTCCGTGTGTGTTTTTGTTTCTAGCGTATTTAAATTGGGCAATGGTGTTGGCATTAGAATTGAGGTAGGCACCAACTCCCATGTATACATGACGATTATAGGCATTTGCCATAATGTCATTTACGCGTGTTTGATATATATTGGAATCTGTAGTATAGTTCATGGGAAAATTAGCATCAATAAGTCCTTGTTTCATCCATGTTGCCCAATCTTGTAATCTATAGTCATAGGCATCGTTACGTCCTGCAAATGTGGCTGCTGTGACTTTCATTGCTGGTTTGACTTGGACAATTTTGGCATACATAGTTCGAAGCCAATCTGTAAGTTGTCTTCGTCTCCATGCACGGAAGTTGGCATTGTTAGCAGCTGGTTTACCTGTTGTACCGAATTCTTTATTGTAACGAGCAATGGCAGTGGGGTTATATCCTGAATCTTGTTGTGGGAGGCGAATGTAGTCAAAATGAATTCCGTCTATGTCATAGTTTTTGACAATGTCCATAGCTACATTTTCGTTCCATTTGAGAGCATTGGGGTTGCCAGGATCTAGGTAATAGCCTTCACTGATGCATTTTTCTCCTGCATAATTTTGTGTCAAATATTCTGGATGGGCATTGACCACATGGGCTGCACTGGATGGTTTGTTTTTAGTAGAAACAAGGAGAGTAGTCATCCATGCATGGACTTCGATCCCAAGGGGAGCTGCATATTCAATCATAGTTTTTAGCACATCTAAGTTTGAAGGAATGCAAGTGACTCGTGGTTCTGTGTTGGGATATTTTGGAAAATAAAAAGCATCTCCGCGACGTCTGATTTGAACTACAACTGCATTGTAGCCGTATTGTTTTAAATTTTTTAGAGTAGATTGAATTTGTGCGTCAGTTAATGCTCCATTGTTCCAAGTGTCTACCCAAGCTGCTCGAAATTCATTTTTTGCATCCATTTCTTCGTCTTGTTCATATACTGTTTCCATTTCTTCATCTTGTTCATTGACTATTTCAAAAGATGAATCGTCGTTATGAAGAATGCTGTCTTTTGAGGGATCGAAATCAAGATATTCTTGTGAAAAAGTGACACTACAAAGACAAATAAAAAGAAAGATACATAATTTTGAATTCATAAATTTTCCCTTTCATGAAGGAGGAATGATGATTATATTATTCATCAATACAATATTATAACTTTTAGGCAATAGAAATCCATACTTTTATAATGCTTGCCTAAAAAATAAGAAAAAAATGTAAACTTATATCAATATTATAACTTTAATTTTATAATGCTTGCCTAAAAAATAAGAAAAAATTTAAAACTTGTATCAATTCACTTGTTTTTTTTGAATAAAAAGTTAGAATAATTATAAAGTAACAGTTTTGCATGAATATAATATTGGGCAGTTTAGGAGTTTTCTATGGTTATTTTTCAAAAAACATTATCTACAATGGATAAATTGCGTCAAAAAAAGTATGCAAATAATACTGAAAAACAAGAATTATTGATGCAATTAGAAGTGGAAAACCCTACACATAAACAAGTATTATGGATGTTGCATGAACCAGATTCTATTCTTCGGGCATTTGCGTATCGCTGTATATTGAAAGAAAAAAATCGAGGTATGCTTTTTACACTCATCCAAGAATTAGAAAAGGCTACAGGAAAGACAACGCAAATTTTATACGAATTGATTGCATTATTAAATATTGAGGATATTTTGCCTTTTTTGCAGAAGAAAATTTCTAGTCCTATTGTAGAGGATCGAAAGCTTGCCATAAATATCATCCAATGTTTTCCTAGAGTGGGAGTTGTTTTAAATTTAGTACAAGAAGCTTTGCAAGATCCATGTGAGGAGATACGCTATATTGCATTAGGAAAAATTGTTACTTACATCCATCGTGACGAAATTTTTCTACAAGTTCTTTCAATGATTCATGATCCATCGCCTAGAATTCGTTTAAAAACTGTCCAAGAACTTGCCAAAACAAATTCTCCAGAATTAGCAGAACATTTTTTTTCACGTTTGCCAGAAGAAACTATTGAAATCCAAAATGTAATTATGGAAAGCCTGACACGGCTAGCCCAGAGTGGTGAACCAAAAGTTTATAAATATCTTATTTCAGAACTTGCCAGTGTTCATGAGATTTCACGCAAACATGCTGCGCAGCTTTTAACACAGATTCCAGAAAAAAAAGAAGTTTTACGACAATTTTTGACATACACTCGTGGAATAGCAACTTGGCTACGCGATCGTGCATTTGAAACTATGCAACCAATTGCAAGTAATATTTCTAATGAAGTGATAGAATTATTGCAAGAAGATGATGATATTTTATTAAAAATAGATACAATGTTTTTAGGAGCATATTTAAACGATCTTCGCATTATCCCCTATATTACAGAAATTATAGAAAATGATTATGATTGGTGGGTTAAAATTTCTGCGATTGAAATCGTAGGTAAAATGAAAGTCAAGGAGATGCTTCCTATTTTAGAACATCACCAAAATAATCCTGAGCTTATATTAAGTATTATTTCAGTATATGGTGAAATTCAAGATCCAGATAATATTCCGTTTTTATTAGAATGTTTACAAAGCACATCTAAATCTATAGGATTAGAAACAGTACGAGCACTTGGAAAATATTCTCATCCTAAAGTAAGTCAAGTTTTACAAAATTTAGCTCAATATCATGAGAATTGGATTTTACAAGACGAAGCACAAAAAATTTTAAAAGAACAAGGGCAAATTGTTCCTCTTACAGACAGACCATTACAGTATGAATTGAATTCTGAAGAAAGTTTTTTAGAATTACAAGAATTACAAAAAACAATGGAATTTGAAAAACAAAAAAAAGAAGAAAATATTGCACTTTCAAAATTAAGAGAAAAACAAGAAGAAACAGAAAACACAATAGAGATCAAAGAATTATATGAGGATAATTTCCAAGATATTGATATTTACGAAAAACAAGAAGTAAGTGTTAGGAAAATTGATCCGATTCAATTAGATATTTCTTTAGGAAAACCATTGCAACAAGAGCCAATCAAAACAATACCTATTATTCCTCCTAAAGTACAAAATTTTCCATCTATACTACGATCGATTCCCAAGTCTGAGACTTCTAATCAGGAATAGGAAAATATTTTGAAGTATCGAGTATAAAAAAAGATCTATTCATATCATACAGGAGTTTCTATATGAATGAACTCAATTTTGAATTTCAAAGAATTGATGAAGTGACTGGTACTCTTCTAATAGAAGGTACTATTAATACTCAAACTGCTTTGGATTTAGAAAAAAAAATCCAAGAGTTGCAAGGAGATAATATTACACATCTTATTTTAGATATGGTTGGGGTTAAATATGTGAATAGCACTGGCGTTGGAACATTAATTAATATTGCCGATGCTCTCATAAAAAATCCAAATGGAAAACCAGGAAATTTAGCATTAATTCAACTTCCAGCAAAAATTAAAGTAATTTTTGACATGTTGCAACTAAACAATCTTGTTAAGATTTTTCCAAGTCAAAATGATGCTTTAAAATATTTTCGTGAAGGTAGTGAGAGTGAAAATAAATCTTTTACATATTATCCAGTGACAAATAAATTAGTAAATAGTGAGATGAATTCCTCTAAGGCATCAGTGGGGGATACTTTAATTCATCCTACTTTACGACCCCTTTCTTTGCCAGCTGAAAGACCAAGCATTTCCCACGATCATAAACATAAAACATCCATCCATTTTTCTGGTTTAGATTCTATGGCAAAGATGGCATCTAATCTTGGGGCACCAATAGGTAATGCTTCCATTCCTGCTAATGCTGTACAACCATCTAGTTCTATTCTTAACACAAATGAAATGAAAATGGAAAGTCAACAACCTATGACAAAACATGATTTGCAAAAACATTTAACACAATGTTGTAAGTTAATAGATATTTTTCTTGATAAAATTGATTTTGATACAGATGAACTAGAACAGATTCAAGAGGTTTTGCATGAAATAGGAAAAGTAATTATTGAAAAAACAAAACCCCACCAATTATTAAATTATAATTTCATTACTAATCCAGAGTACACAGAGATTCGATTTCGAATTACAGGTGATAAATAATTTTTTCTATTACTTCTTGCAAAATATTGCATAATAGATAGAGAGAAAACTTTTTATTTCTTTTATAAAACATAAAATACAAAAGGAATAAAAAAGTTTTCTTTTATATATATTTTATAAGGAGTGACCATGAAAAAAATATTCATATTGTTTTGTTGCTTTTTTTTATGTTGTGGTCTATATGCACAACAATTGCCATTACCACTACCATTACCATTAGAAAAAAAAATTGAAAATATGTGGTTAAAGCCAACATATAATCAAATAATTGAACTTTTAGATACAAGAGTTCAAATAAATTTATATGAATTGCCTCAACGTTTTTTCCCTAAAGTTCCTGCAAGCACTATATTACAGGATTATCTAAATAAGATATATATTATAAAATTGAAATATATTCAAAGAAAGAAACAGTGTCCTAAACAAAAATTTTTTTCTTATGAATATGAATATATTATCAAGAAAAATGGGCGAAAACAATGTAGTATATTATATTTTTATATAAGTAAAACTGATAAAATAGAAACAATACAAGAAGTTGCTAAAATGAAAGAACAATATTAAATATTAAAAGTAAGTTGCAAAAGATATAATGAATCCTGAGTAATCACGTTCTAATTTTTTTACTACCCAGCTATATTCTAACCGAAAGATAGATTCTTCCCAAGGTCGAAAATGAATGCCAATAGTATAACGTTCGCTATGTTGCCAATGGTCAGATTTCATTTTTAACCAATCATATTGAAAAGAAATTCCCCATTCTTTTGCCCAACTTTTCCAAGTTTCAGGCAAAAAGCAATATTCAAATTGCAAATAATGACCTTGTATGCCAGAAAGTCGTTCTATATCTATAGCATTACATTCAGCATGCCATATCATATATTCCCCAGATATGCTAAAATAATCTCGATCTGTGATCCAAGGAAATGGTCCCCAGCGAACAAAAAAATCGACTGCAACGGCTTCGTATTGTTTTGAATTATCGTATTCGCCAATCAATCCAGATAGCCCTAATGACCAAGAAGAAATTTCTGGTACAGACATAACAAATCCGATTCGACCTGCACCTTGGAAACTATGAAAATCGTTTTCATCAAAATTTTTATTCCCTTTTTTATTTCCTTCATTTTGTAAAAATGCATCTTTTCCAAATCCGTTGGACAATAAAAAATTATATGTAATATAATAATTTTTTTCTTCAGGCCATTTTCCAAAAATAGAGATTCCTGGGACACTCCAAACAACAGGTACTAAGTATTCTGAATTCCAAGGGATAGAGCTTAAAGAATTAGAGGGAGATGAAAAATTTTCATTATAATTTCCAATCGGAACTGGAAGAATTCCCAGTTTTATACTCCCCCATGAAAATAAATTTACTAAAAAAGAAGCTTGTACTATTTTAAATTCTTCTTCATTATACATAACTTCAATTTCTGCTCCAAATAAATCGTGCCAAGAAGAACGTAAGGTAAGACCAACACGAGATAAAAAAAATTTATCATTCTTTCTATCAGAAAACCCACCATCTAAATATCCACCTATCCACACTTGAGAATGGATTAAATGATGATAAAAATTATATAATAATCCATGTTGATTTTCTTTTTTAAACGAAGCAATACATTCATCATATAAAGTTTCTTGACGAAATGAACCTTTTGATAAGTGTTCTGTTACCTTTTGTTGAACATGGACTGTTTCTTTTAATTGAATTACTTCTTCTGTTAATGCACGAACTTGAGCTTCAAGCTCTTGAACACGTTGTTGTAAATCTTGATTGTTATTGTCGCAAAAACTCATGTTTTCAAAAATAAATAAAAGATAAAAAAAAATAAAAAAAAACATATATTTGTTACCTTAATTGATAACTGACAATAAATAAATGATTTCTCAAACTTGACAAAATCAAAAATAGCGATAGAATAGAGCCAAATAAATTTCTAATAATATAATTTTTTACCCTTCCCGTAACATATTATGGAAAATATAAATAGACGAATAGAACCATTATAAGTTCAAGAAATACCAGAAAAAGATTTCCTTATCCTAATATCCTACTTTTATTCTAAGACTACTGCAATAAAAAAATTTCTTTTCAATATAATCAATAAGCTGATAAATAAAAAATATTTTAAAACGTATATCACAAGGAAAACAAACAACATGGCACTTGTCCAAATTATTAACATACATAAAGCATTTTCCCATGAAAATATTTTAGAAGGCATTCATGCAAAGATTGACCCAGGCAATAGAATTGGTCTTGTTGGAGACAATGGGACAGGCAAAACAACATTGTTCAAAATCATTTTACGTTTGATACAAGAAGATCAAGGTGAAATCATTCTCATGAACGATATAAAGATAGCATACTTGCCGCAAATTTCTGACTTAGATGAAAATCAAACAATCTTACAAGCTGCTCTAGAAGGATATAGTGATTTACAATCCATAGAAAAAAAACTAGAAAAAATTCACCAACAAATGGAAATAGCGGACTCAAAAACAATGAACAAATTGATTGAACAACAAGATCATCTGTTAATGCAATACGAACATGCAGGTGGATATAAATTTCGTGCAGACACAGAAGCTGTTTTACATGGGCTTGGTTTTTCATCAGATCAATTTGATAAACCCATTGGGCAACTTTCAGGTGGACAAAAAAACCGTGTCGGTCTTGCCAAAACATTGCTTAGAGAATGCGATTTATTTCTTTTAGATGAACCTACAAACTTTTTAGATATTGAATGTACAGAATGGCTAGAAAATTATTTAAAAAATTCAAATCAAGCTATGGTTATAATTTCTCACGACCGTTATTTTCTTAACCAAGTAGTCGATGAAATTTGGGAAATTCACAACGCAAAATTGCAAATTTTTACAGGAAATTATGATAAGTACCAAATTGCAAAAGAAGAGCAATATAATCAACAACAAGTATTATACGAGCGACAACAAGAAGAAATCAAGCGTCAAAAAGATTTTATCCGTCGAAATATTTATGGACAAAAGCATAAACAAGCACAAAGTCGCCGCAATATGTTAGAAAAAATGGAATTGTTAGAAAATCCAACCCAAGGAAAACAAATTCATGTTTCTATTGAAGTGGAACGACCACAATTAGATAGAATTGTAGAAATAAGAAATTTGGGACATACATATGGAAATGGTGAACCATTTTTATTTCAGGATTTAACCTTTTCTATGGAGCGATCTGAACGATTGGCTATTATGGGGCCCAATGGTTGTGGAAAATCAACATTGCTTCATCTTATTATTAAAGAATTTCCACCAGCTCAAGGAACTGTTCAGCTCGGTGAAAAAGTATCACTAGCATTCTATCATCAAGAATTTTTAGGATTAGACAATGAAAAAACAGTGTTTGATTCTTTAAAAGAATTCTTGCCATTAGAAGATGATGTTCAAGTTCGTAAACTCCTTGCTAGTATGTTGTTTATAGGAGATGAAATTTATAAAAGAGTGGAACATTTATCAGGTGGAGAAAAGAGTCGTTTGTCTTTGTTACGCTTACTTGTCAAAAAACCAAATTTTCTTGTTTTAGATGAACCCACTAACCATTTAGATATTAAATCACGACAAGCTTTAGAAACAGCCTTAAATAATTATGATGGAACACTTTTATTTGTTTCTCATGATAGATATTTTATTGACCAAGTGGCCACACGCCTTCTTCATTTTCATAATAAAAAATGGATTAGTTTTTATGGCAATTACACAGATTTTCAGACTTCTAAAGAATATATAATACCTAAAGAAGATCCAGAAACAAAAAAGAAGCGTGATGCTCATGAAAAAGCCACATTTACAAGATCTGTTAAAAAACCTAACATCAATGACTTAGAAAAAAAAATTATGAAGTTAGAAGAAAAAATCGCCCATATTAACAAACAATGGGAGGAGGAAGATATTTATCAGGACATAGAAAAAGTAAAACAACTCACACAACAACAACAGGAATTACAAAAAGACTATGAAGAATCCATGTCACTTTGGGAAGAACTTATTTCTTAAACTTCCATCTATCTATTCTTATCTATTCCATATAAACAGAGGAAATTTCAAAATGTGCCTTTTGTTTGTATACCTTGACAAAATTTCTGTTTTTTGATAAGATAAAATAGAAAATGTACAAAGAAAATTTAAAAACTTTTCTATGGAAACATAGAGGAAACAAAAAACAACAATAGAGAAATCAGGTATATAATGTTTCGTTTTAAAGCATTAGAATTAATGAATTGGGATTGCTACCCAAATTATCGAATTCCTTTAGATGGGGAAATCATCCTGTTAGTCGGTCCCAATGGTAGTGGAAAAACAACTTTTTTAGATGCATTGCGCGTGCTACTGAATAGTCCAAGATTAAGCAAAAATCGCACATTGTATCATTATATACAAAAAGATGTTGAAATCGGAATGATTAAAGGCGTTGTCACCAATCAACTTGTTAATGGGCGACGTCCTTTTGCTTTTTTAGGGATTCATGGTGATGTAGACGTTTCCCTTATTTGTCTTATTCGAAATAAAGGTCCTCAAAGAATTGAAAAAGAGTTTTTTATTTTAAAAGGAGATATCCCCTTAGAAGATTTAAAAAGTTTAAAATCTGGTTATTCGCCTACTCAATATTCTAAACAACTTGAAGAAGCTGGGGTATCTCGTTCTACATTGCGTTTGATTGCTCTAGAACAAGGAGAAACAGATAAAATTGGGCAAATGAAACCAGAAGAATTATTAAATCTTGTTATGGACATTACAGGTAATCGCGACATTATCAAATGTTATGAAGATGCACGAAATAATTATCGAAAAACATCTCAGCAACTCATTGAACTTCGTTCAGAGTATAATAAGATTTGTGAACAAAATCATAATTTAGAACGGCTTGCCCAACAAGCACAAACATATAAAGAATTACTAGATGAAAAACGAATCATTGAATTAGAAAAACTTCCATTGGCACAATGGTATCGAGTATTAAATGAAATCCATGATATAGAAAAAAATATTGTGGAAATCCAAGAAAAAAAACTAGTATTTGACAAAAAAGTTACTATGTTGCAGGACCAGATATCCCTTATGCAAGGCAATATTGAAGGGATGGAAACACAACAACAAGAATTGAGACAAACATTATTCTTGCAAGACAAAGAATTGAGCCAAATGAACCAAAAAATTGGTCAATGCCATTCTGAATGGCAAAGAATGGAGCGTCTAAAAAAAGAAATTGAAACTATGCCACAAGATTTAGATAAAGAAAGCATTCAAACAACTCTGGAACAATTGCAAGAAGAATATTACCAAAAGAAAAACAAATTGTCACAAGCTCGCCAAGATATGAATCGTTTGCAACAAGAACGAAAAGATATGAGTCAGAAAAAGATTCCGAGCTTTCCAAAAGAAATTGAAATATTCCGAGATATTTTAGATACAGAAAATATTGATAATCTTATTTTTGCAGAAGGGATTGAAATTACAGAACCAAAATGGCAACTTGCCATTGAATCCTTTTTAGGTAGAGAACGTTTTACTATTTTTGTAGATGATAAAGATTTTCTCTATGCAAAAAAATTAGGCGAAAAATATAAATATAGTAACTATATTAGTAAATACGAATCATATCCTCTTCCTACACAGATTCGTTCCAATTCTATTTTAGCAAATTTACGAGTTTTAGATTCAAGAATTACAGCACGATTGATTGGACTTAATGAAATTCTCTTAGTTGATACAGTAGATGAAGGGCATCAATACAGTGAGTTCATTACCATCACAGTTCAAGGATATAGACAAGACAGGCGAGGCGGGATTTTTATTGCCCGAGACGTTCGATTTTTTTGTGGTGGTATGGCAATGGAATTGCAACTCAAAGAAAATGAAGAACAAATCAGCAAACAACAAAAAGTCATAGATACATTGCAACAAGAAGTGCAAGAAAATAACACACAAATTCAAACACAAGAAGAAAAACTCATTATTTTACGAAAACAAGAAGAATGGGAAAAAACAAAAGAAAACTATGATAAACTTCAACAACAAGGCGAAGAATTATTAAATAGTTCGAAAACTTTAGAACAAGAAAAAAATAAAACTCTCGAAGAAATTAACAAAATCACAGACGAACGAAACAAAAAAAATAACGAAATCCGTGATGTGCAAAAAGAATGTGATAAAATTTTTCGTGATAAGCGACAAATGGAAGAGTCCATGGCTGATAAGTCTCAAATTTTAAGTCAGTTGAAATGGCAAAAAGAAGAATTAGACAAAACATTACCAAAAGACACAGAAACAACATATATTCCAGAACAACTAGAAAAACCAGAATGGCTTAACCAAAAATTACAAGAACTCAATCATCATATTGAAGTTTATGCTGGTTCTCGAGATTTAAACTTAATCATTCTATTTGAACATGAAAAACAAGAACTTCATTCCAAACGAAAGCAATTAGAACGACAAGAAGATGATCAACGCCTCAGATCTCAAGAATTAGAAAGATGCCGTCGCGATTACAAAGAAATGATTAGCCAAACTATTGAATTTTATAGCAAAGCAATTAAAGAATTGTCAGATGTTGCAGGTTGTAAAATGCGCATTCAACTAGAACTTGGAAGCGGTGAAAGCTTGATTGAAGAAGCCAAACTTCAAGTCAAAGTTGCATTTGATAAAAAACATGAGGTAGATATCCATGATAAATCTTTATCAGGTGGACAAGACGTAATTTCAAGCCTTATCTTGCTTGTAGCTCTTTCAAGAATTGAACAAGAACGAGGCAGTGGATTTTTTATCATGGACGAACACAATGCACATTTAGACATGTTAAGAATCATGGAAGTTGGTCATTTTTTACGCTCTACAAAAGCCCAATTTATCTTAACAACACCTACTACTGAAAATATTGCTGCATTAGCAGTTGCAGACCTCATCATAACATTTAGCAAAAAGGAAGGAGCGACTTCAATGGCACCTAAACCACGATTTATACGAAGGATGTAACATGGCAAAAATACTCATTGTGGATGATGAAAAAGCAGCACGCTTTGGAATGAAAAAAGCACTCCAAAAAAACAATTATGAAATAGAAGAAGCCACGAATGGACATGAAGCATTACAAACCATCCAAAATAGCGAAATTGACCTTGTATTCTTAGACTTAAATATGCCAGTAATGGGCGGCATGGAAGTTCTCTCTCATTTACAAACACAAAAAAACGCTCCTATCGTCATTGTGGTAACAGCATATGGGACAGAAAAAATTGCAGTAGAAGCCATGAAACGAGGTGCATATGATTATCTTACAAAACCATATGATGTAGATGAATTACGCCTTATAGCACAGAGATCCATAGAAAAAATCAGTCTTACTAAAGAAAATCAACGATTGCAACAACAAATCAAAATACAAGAAAGCTTTGGTGAAATTATAGGGCAATCGCAAGCCATTAAAAAAATTTATGACCTCATTGAAAAAGTTGCCAATACAGACGTCACAGTTTTAATATGTGGAGAAAGTGGTACAGGGAAAGAACTTGTAGCACGAGAAATTCACAAACATAGCAATCGAAGAAATCATAATTTTATAGCTACCAATTGTGCAGCATTGCCAGAAAATCTCATTGAGAGCGAACTTTTTGGACATGAAAAAGGTGCATTCACAAGTGCTGGTGAACAACGAAAAGGTAAAGTGGAAGAAGCCCATAAAGGCACATTATTTTTAGATGAAATTGGAGATATGAGTTTGCATACACAAGCAAAAATACTCCGTCTCCTACAAAATAAAACAATAGAGCGTCTAGGATCTAACCATCCAATACAAGTAGATGTTCGATTTATAGCAGCAACTAATAAAGATCTAGTACAAGAAATTGAAGATAATAATTTTCGAGAAGACTTATACTATCGCATCAAAGTTTTAGATATCTACTTACCACCGCTTCGAGAACGAGGCAATGACATTACACTTTTAACAAACCACTTTTTAACCCTCTTTTCCGAAAAATATAATAAAAACATCAGCCATGTTGAGCCCGATGCTATGAAAGCTCTACATAATTACCATTGGCCTGGAAATGTACGCCAACTTCGTAATGTTTTAGAAAAAAGCATACTTCTTGCCATGAACACAACACTCACTCTTCAAGATTTACCAAGTGACATCGTGAATATTAACCAAGAAAAATTATGTAAAGAACTGAACTTATTTCAAAATATTTCTGAACTTTCCTTTAGAGATGCAAAAAAAATGTACGTACAAAATTTTGAACGAAAATTCATTACACAACGCCTCAGAGCATTTCAAGGAAACATCTCGCAAACTGCCAATTCACTGGAAATTCCTAGACAGAGTCTACAACAAAAACTAAAAGAACTCGAAATTCAAGTGAAAGATATTCTATAATCAAATAAAAAATGGAGATAAGAATGTCACTAAAAATGGATGAAGTATCTATTCGTTGCATGGGTTGCTTTCAACAAAAAACACTAGAACAAGCAGTGCGAGAAGGCTGGCAAATGTGCAAAACATGTCAATTTGCAATTTGTATGCATTGTTACCAAGAAATTGGTGAAGTGAAAAAATGTTTGTCCTATATATGTCAGCAAAAAAATAACGATATTATTCCTATACCTATTCCTATTGAACGAATATTAGTTTTTGCTCAAGAAAATTCGCAAAATGAATATAAACAAGGACTACTGTACAAATTGTTTTACGAAGAACGAGAAAGAATGCACACACCAGCATTCTTTATAGTCCAAGAAAAGAAAACAGATGTGCCAGAAAATGAAAAACCTACAAAAATACAGGAAGAAATTTGGAAAAATTTTCAACTTGTTGTCACAAAACGAAAAGGCGGAAAATTTATTAGTTGGGAAAGGGTTTTATAATGCAAATACCTATACCTATTTGCATCATTATGGGACCAACTGGTAGTGGAAAAACAACTTTAGCACACCAAATTGCTAAAAATACAAATGCAGAAATTATTTCTGCAGATTCTATGGCAATTTACCGACAAATGAATATTGGCACTGCTAAACCTACCAAAGAGGAACAAGAAGAAGTTCCTTACCACCTGATTAATATACGTGAACCTTGGGAAACATATAATACTGGGAATTTTGTGCAAGATACTGCTCAATATATTCAAGAAATACGACAACGCCATCGTCCTGTTATTTTAGTAGGTGGAACTGTTCTTTATATAAAGCGTCTTTTAGAAGGGATTTGCGACAGTCCCTCTGCAAATTGGACATTACGTGAACAACTTAGCCAACAACCTATGGAAGAACTATATCTACAATTGCAAAAAATAGATCCTTTAGCAGCAAAAAATATTTCATCCCAAGACCAACGAAGAATTATTCGAGCACTTGAAGTTTATTATGATACTGGAATTCCTATTACACAATGGCAAAGAGAAAGAACAACAGCACCAGCACAATACCAAGCAATTTATATTGGAATACAACACGAACGACAAGAACTTTACAGAAGAATTGAAACACGAATAGATCGAATGATGGAACAAGGCCTGATTGAAGAAACAAAACATCTACTCTCCCTTCCCTATCCACTTTCCCATACAGCAGAACAAGCCATTGGATACAAAGAAACAATTGCAGCACTACAAGACAATTCTCTTTTTGCTACTTTAGCCGATGATATTAAGTGCCACACACGACAGTTTGCAAAACGACAACTCACATGGCTTCGCCGTTTTTCTATTCATTGGTTAAAACCAAATGCACATAACTATCAAGAAGCTATAAAAATTTGGTTAGATAATATTTTTTTACTGAAATAATTCATGAAAAATAGAGACTGTAGCAATCCTATTTGTTGCTACAGTCTCTATTTTTTAGCTTATTTCATTTAAATCATCTACTATAAAAATAGAGTACTATCAAAATATTTATCATATCTATCTATATTTCGCATGTTTATATAATACCTCTATTTTTAGCTTCATTCCAATAATCTATGTTCTCAATACTTCCATTAATTTTAAAATTCGATTTTTTTCTAGTTCGTTTTCCCAATATCCATCTTTTTTAAAATAAGAACCAATAATAAAACCATCTGCATATGGAAGATATTTTTCGATATTTTCAGGAGTAATGCCAGATCCTAATAAAACAGGAATTTTCACTGCTTTTTTAACAATTGTAAGTTCATGAAGATCTGGTTCATTTCCTGTTGCCGTGCCTGTGACAATGACTCCATCAGATAGAAAAAATTCAGCTGCATGGGCTGTATCAGCAATGTCTACATCTGATGTAATGGCATGTGAACTATGCTTTTTTTTAATGTCTGTTAAAATAACAATTCTTTCCGCACCAATGAATTTTCTATATCGTAGAAGTTCCCCTGCACAAGAATCTATATATCCTTCATCAGCAACATGACCAAATACAAACCCTTCTGCACGAATAAAATCAAGATGAGCACAATGAGCCACTGCCAAAGCTTCTTTATTGGCTCCTGCTAAAATTTGTATTCCAATGTATCCTTCAAAGTGAGAGCGTACTTGAATCGCAATTTGTGTCATAGCAGCAACAATTTCTGGCCCTACTTTTCGATTCATATAAGGTATATCATGCATATTTTCAATCATAATATATTGTAATCCACATTGTTTATATAAAAGAGTTTCTTGTACGCACTGTTCTACGATTTGTTGCATGTTCATTTTGCTTTTAGGAGTTCCTGGTAGAGCAGGAACATGGATCATTCCAATGACACTTTTTTCAAATTTCATGATAATTTCCTAAAAAAAAGCACTTTTAAATTAAAAAAAGCACTTTTGGATTTTCCAAAAATGCTTTTTGATTTGATATTTACAAAGCTAAAAAACTATTTTTTCAATAAAATATAATGTTTAGCTTCTGCATAAATAGCAGTAATCTTTGTCCATTTATTTGATTTTGCACGTGCACCTGGATCTTGTACCCAAACATAGATCACACCTGCACTATCTTTTTTAATTCCTGTCAATAAATAATAATGACCAGTACGATGAACAATCACAGGAACACGTTGCCATAATTTTGATTTGACATATTCTTGTTCGCTACGATTGTCTTGTTCATCAGAAAAAACAACCATTTCTAATTTAAGATCTTCTTCATCTCGAGAATTTCGTAAATATTTCCAAAGACTATCAATTCCAGCATAGCCCATGCCATTTTTTGTTAGCCAGCCTTTATTAATAGCATATTGAGCTAATGCTTTTAATTTGGCATGTGTTGTAAATTTAAGTCCAAATTGAATCTCTGCACCCATAGCACAGCTACAGAGACCGCACCCAATCTTTTGAATGCTGATTTTACTACCATCTTTTAAGATTAAATCATAATTGCAATTGTCACCTGTGCCTTGATTTATATAAGTTGCTGGGAATTTCACTTCAGTAGCAGAAATAAATAAAGAACAGCACACTAACATAAGTACAAAATACCTCATGATCTACTCCTTTCAAAAGAAAGAAACAAGAAACATCGCAAAATACACTTTTGCTTTTCATTAATCCCACTTTCTTTCAATGGGAATTTCTACATAATTATCTAAATATGTAAAAACCTCATCTACAGTATTTGCTATAAAATATAAATTTTGCATCCAATGTTTAGCAAATTTTTCCTCATAAATTTTGTCAAACATCTCTAGCAAGCCATCATAAAATTCATTAAAATTCATAAAAACAATGGCTTTGGAATGATACCCTAATTGTTTTCGCACAATGATTTCAAATACTTCTTCTAACGTGCCAAAACCGCCAGGTAGAGCTACAAAAGCATCTGCCAATTTTTCCATCTTTTCTTTTCTTGTACGCATGTCATCTGTGACAATAACGCCTGCTTGTTCAAAGTGTTGTAAGGAATCAAAAATGCCTTTGGGGACTACGCCAACGACTTTTCCATGATTTTTTAAAACAGAACCGGCTACAGCTCCCATAATGCCAACAGTAGTTCCGCCATAAACCATTTCATATCCTTCTTGCACAATTCTTGCACCGAATTCTTCACCAAATTGATAATATTTATCATCTAATCTCTCACTTGAGGAACAATATATACAAAGATTTTTACTCATTTAGATATTCCATTGAAAAATTGAAAAAAAAATATATATTGATATAATATAAAAAAACATAAGGAAGTTTTATGAATTATCTTCATCTTTCTAGTATTTTGATTGTAATTATAGATGTATTATTTTTACATTCCATGGATACTGCTATACGCACTATTCCTTTTACAATCTTTTATATCATTGTCTGGCAAACTCATATATGTATACCAGAACAGCATGGTTGGAGTACAAAAATCCAACCCAATATCAAATATTGGATTCAAACAACGCCTAAGATCGCAGTACTTTTATTATTTTTTCTATGTGTAACTCTTACCATTATACATTTTGTAGATCCATCCATTGATTTTCAATCTATTTTACAATCAGAAAGTCCAATAGTACCATGGCTAATTTCCACATGTTTGATATATCCTATTATCGAAGAAATTTTATATCGTTCTTTACTTTGTACTACTATATTGCAATATACGAATAAAACTACCACAATTATTGTAAGTGGTACTATTTTTGTATTTTTGCACTACCAATACCAAAATCTTAGTCCTGATAATATAATCGCTGGATATGTTTTAGCTTGGTCATATTTAAAAAGCAAAAACATTTTTATTCCTATATTATTCCATTCTTTAGGCAATATTTTTATATGTTTGATAAAATGTATAAATTATTATATTTTTATGTAAAAAGACTAGTTTTAGAATATTAAAACTAGTCTTTTTACATTAACAAATAAAAGAATAAAATTAAAGCTGCACCAATCAAAATAGAAATTATTACATTTTTTACAAAATCTTTATCTATTTTTCTCTTTTTTATAAACATGTCAGGAGAAAATGGCACAGTAGATATAGGTTGATTACTAGGTGTGGTCTGATTATTATTATTATTATTATCATCTGAAAAATTTTCCTGCGACATTTGTTGAATTTGATCTGTTTTTTCCTTTTTTGTTGTTCGTTTAGAAACTCTAGGAATAAAAAATTCATCCCTTTGTAATTGTGGAATTGCTATAGTTTTATCTGGAATCATATCATCTTTTATAGAAGACATATTTTTTCCCCTATCTATGAATAGGCCGTCCAATTTCTCGATATTGAAAAATCCAACAAGCCAATCCTAAAAAAAGAACTGTACGTAATAAACCAATATACACAATATTATCTATAATCAGATTCCAACTAATATACCAGCCACTGAACAATTTTTCCAATGGCACATGGTAAGAAAAATTAGGAATTAAAAAGAGAGATAAATCTAAAGAAAAATTTGCCAACCAAACTACTATCATTTTTCCTATGCCTTGATCTGGTGTTAAATTTTTAATCATAGGAACCAATTCTTGAAATATGCCAGATAAAAGACCTAAAAATAAAACTACCAATGTTAAAAAAATAGCAACAGGAAAATTCAAAAATGTACATCCAAATAAACAAAGTGCAGAAATAAAGCAACTCATCAAAAACATAGAAATAATAATTTTAAAAAAATTCGAATAAAAACTTCCAATAGGATAATATAGATTAATTCCTTCTTTAGCAGGGAAATATATCATCCCATCCTCAAAATTTTTATGAGTCAAACGAACTTCTACTTGATTATTCGATTGTACAACATATGTTGGCACAGAGAATTCAACCATTTCACCAATTTTAGTTTCAGATGTATAAAAAAAACGATTAGCACCTTTGCCAATTTGCCACTCCGTACGGATAATGTTAAATTCATTTCCTTCTGAAGTAAAAAGTTTATAACGCAGTAATAAATTATCCTCTTTTTTAAGATTTTGGTATGGAATATCTTGAAATATCCAAGTTTTAGTCATTCCTACTGGTACAAGTAAAGAAAGATTTGTAATTTCCTGTAAAATTGCTTCTTTAATTTCATGTTCTGGTTGTTGAGGCAATCGATTTTCAGCTTCTAATCTCCGATACTCTCGATTTACTTGTTGTATTAATTTATTTTGGTCTACAAAAGGAGGAACTTCTTGGTACACATTGATAATTTTTTTTTGTATTTTTGCTTGTTCTTCTGGAGTTTTATCTACACTTCGAAGAATTTCAAACATTCCTAAAATCACAACACTTGTACATAGTAAAAAAATAATATTTAAACATGCAACGCCGAAAAACTTTCCTAAAATAAATTGATACCTAGGAACAGGTTTGACATCAATTAAATAAATTTGTTTATGTTGAATTTCATTTGCCAAAGAAGAGGAAGTAAAAAACAATGTACACATATATAGTACAAAGCCAGTAAACATCAAACTATAATTCAAAAAAAGTTTAATTTGACCTTGTGCAGTGTCGTCAGTTTGTAAAAATATAGGTAAAAGAACAATAAAAACATTCAATAGAAGCAAGACAACAAAATTTGCCTTATTTTTATATGCTTCTTGAATCATCTTATATGCTATAGTTTGTACAATCTTCATGATTAACCTTTAAAAGGAAAGAATCCATGCTAACAAAAAAAGTAAGCCCAATCCGCTAAAAATTCCAATACATATCCAGAATATTTTTTGTTTACGTTGCTTCTGTTCTATTAGTAGTTTTATAGAATCGTAATGTTTCTGTACAGAAGGGATCAGTGTATATGAGAAAACAGCATCTTGCATTAAATCATTAGCTTTTTTTAAGTCATTCTTTTCTAAATAATTGATAATTTTTAATAAAATTGTTTTTGCCTTTTTGGAATAATTTTGAGAAATAAGCAAATTTGTCATTCGTTCAATTTCAGGTGCAGGATTTTGAACAAGACAATTCCAAATGGGTAGTTTCGCACGAATCAACTTTAAAGCATGGAGTGCATCTTCATAATTTTCTAATTTTTCTAATTCACGAATTCTAGTTAATAATTCCATATACTCATGTTCATCTTCTTCCACGCTTTTTTGCACAGAAAGATACTCTTCCTTTTCCTTCATAATGTTTTCATCATCTACACAAAGGTCTAATGCTCGATCAATTGTTTCTGCTGCTTGTCTAAATTGACGGTTTGCCATATGTTTTTGTGCTTCTTGACGAATTTGCTCGATTTGTTCAATGCGACGTTCAATATCTGATGCAATGTCTTGATTTACTTGTAGTAAAAATTCATTATCTGAATACATTAATGGAATTTGAATCAAATCAAGTGCTTTATGCAATTTTGATTCTTCTAAAGCAATTTGTGCTTCTTCTGTGATTAAATCAGAAACTTGCATAACTCTTTCTTGAACTTTATCTTGATACTTTGTATCAGAAATTTGTGTCCATATTTCAATTGCTTGTTGAAACTGACCTTGCAATGCCAAAGCATCACCACGTTCCAATAAATTTTGAATTTGCTCATGTTGAGCCATCTTTGACAGTGTTTGCATTGCCTTCCCCAAACAGTAAAACAATATCATAATTAAAATAATAAATTATTATATCAAATTAATTTATATTCTCAAAATTTTTCTTTTCTTAATTTTTTGACTTATGAAAATTTTTCTTTATAATTAATATATATTTATATTAACATTTATAATATAATACAAGGAGTACATTATGAGACAAAAAATCCTCTATCTAATATATTTTTCTATTTTTTTAAATATAATACAAGGACAAGTAATTTTGTCTCCTTCTAAAATAGAGGTATATCCACAAGATCAAGTTGCTTTTACTGTTGCCTATAAAGAAAATGGAGAATTACAACCTGTTTGGCCTTTTGACTTTACATTTTCTGCACCCGAAGGAGAATGCACAGGCAATGTATTTGTTGCTCCAGAAAAACCAGGCACATATAAAGTATATGCACAATACAAAGAGCATAGAGGAGTAGCACTTGTCATTGTGAAAGAAAAACCACTTACAAGACAACAAGCCATACAACAACGACTAAAAGAAAAACGAGTAAGAGAACTACAACAAAAAAGACCCCTCACTCCCCTAGAACGACAAAAACAAATAGAGCTACAAAAAGCCTTAGAAAAACAAAAACAAGAAAATCTAAAACTCATTGAACAAGAAAAACAAATAGCCTTTAAACGAATAGAAGAAAAAAAATTAAAATTTATAGAAGAAAAACAAAAGTCTATAGAACAAACTGAACAACAACTTGAAGAACAACTCAAAGAAGAACAACTAATGGAACAACCAATGGAACAACCAATGGAAGAGCCAGTAGAACAACCAGTACAACCTGTTACAGAACCAATGGAACAGCCAGTTGCAGAACCAATGGAACAGCCTATTGAAGAACCAATGGAACAGCCTATTGAAGAACCAATGGAACAGCCTATTGAAGAACCAATGGAACAGCCTATTGAAGAACCAATGGAACAGCCTATTGAAGAACCAATGGAACAGCCTATTGAAGAACCAATGGAACAGCCTATTGAAGAACCAATGGAACAGCCTATTGAAGAACCAATGGAACAGCCTGTTGAAGAACCAATGGAACAGCCTATTGAAGAACCAATGGAAGAATCAGTAGAACAGCCTGTTGAAGAACCAATGGAAGAATCAGTAGAACAGCCTGTTGAAGAACCAATGAAAGAGCCTATTGAAGAACCAATGGAACAGCCTGTTGAAGAACCAATGGAACAGCCTATTGAAGAACCAATGGAAGAATCAGTAGAACAGCCTGTTACAGAAACTGCTTATAAGTTAGTTGTTAAACCACACGAAGTAACAGTAGAGCCGAATGAAAAAATTAGATTTGAAGTTGCCCTATATCACAATGGTAAAGAAGAATGGCGATTCCCATGGGAATATACATTTATCGTATCACAAGGAAATATGGAAGACACTATATATACGGCTCCTCAAGAACCTGGAACATATGAAATCATTGTCCGCCATAGCGAGGCCACATGTAAAGCCATAGTTCATGTTCGAGAAAAATATATACCAAAACTTGTTAAAATCCAAGTAGAACCACAAAACATTGAAATGGAGAGTGGGACTGTTCAACCTATTAAAATTATTGGATTAGATGAAAAAAATAATCCAGTTAAAGGAAATTGGAAGTGGGATTTTCTAGGTGGCACATTAGATATCAATAATAACTACCATGCAGGAAATATTCCTGGAAAATATATGATCACTGTCACCGATAAAAATACAAATATTTCTACAAAAATTCCAGTTCTTATAAAAGAACGAAAAATTCTGTACACAATACAGACAACTCCAGAAAAAATTCAAATTCAACCAAAACAACAACAAAAAATCGATATCAGACTATTTAAAAATAATAGAGAACAATGGACATGGGAATGGGAATTTACAATTGTAGCAGAAAAAGGTCAGATAAAAGGTAGTACATATATTGCACCTGATACAGCAGGAAAAGATGTTATTAAAATTTCCTATCACCAAGACCAATTTACAAAAATTCACCACACTATTGAAGTAGAGGTCTTACCAACAGAGCAAGAACAAATCGTTGATACTACAACAAATAAAGACAAAGTCGTTGATACTATAACCGATAAAGATAAAGTCGCTGATATTACAACCGATAAAGATACAATGGTAACATCAGAAGATCCTCAAAAAAATATGCTACAGGATGTTCAACAATTACAACCTATTCCACCAAAATATCCCATACCACCTAAGCAAACAGACACAGATAAAAAAGTTGCTGATAGATTAACTATGGATCCACGCCATCCTAAACTTCGCCCTAACCAACAAATTAAATTTAAAATTAGAGGGTATAATCGAAACTCTCCTGTTCCTGTTCATATTCAATGGACTGCTACTGGAGGTACTATCGATGATAATGGAGTATATACAGCAGGCACCCAAACAGGCACTTTTATGCTAAATATTATAGATACAAGAAGCAATCGAAAAGATTCTACTTCGATTATTATCACAGAAAAAGAGATCTCAGAAGAAACGTATAGTTACATATCAAAAACAACTGCATATGATAAACCTACAACTCCGCAATCTGAATATGAAATTCCTAAAGAACCATATGAAATTCCTAGTACACAGCCTACAGAGAATATAATAACAAGATATAAAGCATACGTGCCACCGATTCATATACCACAGTCAGTAGACAATGCAAAAAAACCAATGCGTATATTAGTTCAGCCTGTTACTGCTCAAATATCTATGGGAGAAGAAGTACAATTTAAAGCTATAGCCTTGAATTTACAAAACCAACAAATACAAATTCCTATTCAATGGAAAGCAACTGGTGGAACTATTTCATCAACAGGATTATTTAAAGCAGGATTTCAGTCTGGACGATATCAAATTTCAGCATATTCGCCAGATTATGCTAATTTATATAGTATTGCAACAGTCTACATAATATATACACTTCAAGCTGATGGCAGAGCTTGGGCAAATTTATTAAAAACTGGGAAAAGTTCACAAGAACATTTAATAAACTATATTACAGAAGACTTATTTTATAAATCTATCATTGAAATTAGTCAATTTCGTCAAGGTTTTGTAGCAAATTATCCAAAAGGTCCACAAGCATATCAAAGTATTTGGATACAATCTATTCAACGCCTTGCCAAAGAAAAATCACAAGATCTGTATTATGGAAATATAACACAAGCAGAATTGCAAAATTTTTTCAACCGATACATTAAACGATTGCCTTACCAAGATCAACAAATTTTTATAAATAATTTATAAAATGAATAAGGTATAAATAAATTTTAACTATTTCATCTGTGATTAAATTTTTTATAAAGTAAAATATTTATAAATACAATCCTTCTGTAATCAGAAACCAATGTCTTTAGCCGTTACTATAAATGGAAAGTTATCAACCCATGACTTAAACAAGGTCATGGGTAGTTGTCTTAATATAGTATTACTTTATAAAGGATAAATATTACATAGTTTTTTGGAGTTGAGAATGAGAGACGAGATTCTAAGTATTCATGCTATGATAGGAAAAAAATTATCCACCATTCCAAAAGAATTTCCTAAAGCCATTGTAGTTGATCCTGTGGATCCTACTGTTTTCGCATTAGAGAAAGTATTTCCTATGCATGATGATAAATTATTAGTAAATGATTTTGCTAATTTATGTGAAATTACACATCAATGGCGTAATTGGTTTCATGAATTTTTAGAGCGTGGAGGGCTTGTTGTTGTTTATTTGCGTCCATACTGTGTAGTAGAACACTATACGCAAATGGATTTGCAAATTGGAAATTACGATTGGTTGTGGGAAGGGGCAGGCATGGATAGTCGCTTAAAAATTACTCCCCAAAACAATGGTGAACTTGAAGTTTTAGAATATGGTCTAGATTCTCCTTTTTCAACGTATTTTCAAAAAAGCCAGTTATATATTCATGCCATTGCAAAAGGCAATTTTTATATTATGGCTGTGAATCAAATTCATAAAGCTGCCTCCTTTATGCTTCCCTATAAAAATGGTAAAGTTGTTTTTTTACCTCCTGGGAAAGGCGAGGAACGTGTAAAAGCATTGACTGAATCTATTTTCGAAGGTTTAAAAAGTGAATGTTGGCCTTCTGTAGAACTTATAAAAGAAATCAAACCGTCTTGGATTAGTTCTTATGTTTTGCCAGAATCTTCTTATTTAGAAGATGTTCTTACAAAAAAAGAAAATGAAATTCAAGCTTTAGAAGAAGAATGTGAACTCGTTCATGAACGATTAGGTTATTTATCTCAAATTCGAAATTCTTTATTTTGTGGAACATTTAATGGAATGTCTAGTGCATTGGCTTCTATTTTTTCACAATGGGGAGTTGATGTTTATCCATTAAATAATTCTTTAGAATTGATATCTGGTGAAAAGCATGGCATTTGTCTTCCTGTAGTGACTCCTGAAATAGCTAAATTATGGTCTGGTAAAAAATTAGCTAGGTTATTACCACAAAATTCAAAAGGATTTTTAATTGTCAATTCACATCGTTATGAAAAACCATCCTATCGTCCCAAACGATTTTGCTCACCTTCTCTCATAGAATTTGCAATTCAACACAATTTTTGTATTATTTCCCTTTTCGATATTTTTATGGCACATTGTAGAGGTGATAAAACTTTTTTTGCGAAAGCATGGGATGCTATAGGAGTATTAGAGTTAGGTAGAATTGCGTTTTAAGTTGCATTCAGGTCGTTGAAATTGATTGCTACGTTTTAAGTTGAATGATAAAAATCGAACAAATACGAATAGTTTTATTTAAAGTGTAAGAATAAGATTATTCGTATGTGTGTATTTATAGAATGTATGATTTATTGCAGTAGTTGTGCGAGTTCATCTACTAAAGAGATACCTTGTTTAGCATATGCTAAGGCAATACCACTGAAACCAGGACAGCCGTTGATCTCTAATATAAAGGGACCTTGAGGCGTGCGTAAAAAATCAACGCCTGCCAAGTCAAGCCCTATTTGTTCTACAGCTTTTTGACAAACTTCTTCTTCTTCTAAAGTTAAATTTGTAGCTTCTGTAGTAGCTCCTAATTTTACATTTGCTCGAAATTCATCTTTTTGTGCCGTACGAACCATGGCACGCCAAAATTTCTTTTTAAAATATAAAGCACGTACATCAGCAACAGGTTGAGTTCCTAAATAAGGTTGTATCATTAAAATTTCATTTCGATTTTGTTGCCAAATATAGTCAAAAACAGAATATACTTGTGCTTTAGTATATGCTTGTAAAACGCAACGTCCTCCTGATCCAAAAACATTTTTAATGATGTAAGAAGATGAATTGAAAATATTTAGAGCATTTTCAATTTGTTCCCGAGTACGCACAATAATAGTGGGGGTAATAGGAAGATTGGCATATGCTAATTTTTGCAATGTATGTAGTTTATCTCGTGCCATTAATAATGATTGAGAAGAATTGATGGTCAATACACCATTTTCTTCAAATTCTCGAATAATATAATGGTCGCCTCCATGAGAAGCTTTAATTGCTAGACGAATAAAAGCAACATCATATTGCTTTGCATAAAAATTTTTCCCATGATATAAAAGTTTTTGAACACCCTTGGCCCAATAACATAAAAATTCACCATTTCGATATAAATCAATTATATATCCATATTTTTCATATGCAATTTTTTGTAATTCATAATGAAAAGGCAAAAAATCATTTTCTGAAGGGATCGAAGTGATCAACGCAATCTTTTTCCCTGTCATATAATTTCCTCAAAATATTTGTTTTGAAATTGTCAAGAATATTATATTACTTATTTAAAATTATATTACTTATTTAAACAAAATTATTTGATTTTATCAATGCATTTATCTTTGTGTTTTTATATATTGTTTTTATTGTTTTCTTATTTTATTTTTGTTAAAATATATTTATAATTAGTATATATTAAAACATAATTTATCACTATAATCCCATAGATGTTAGTGATACAATATAATTTTATATGATAGAAAGGATTTTCATGAACCCCATTATGCATAATTTTGAAGAAGGAACTTTTGAAGAATATAATTCCACAACTCTTGCAAAATTAAATTTTATTCGTAAAGTATACCTTACATTTTTTGCATCTTTACTTATGGCAACGCTAGGTGTTTTTGTTGGATTAACAGAATCAATATTTCTCACTGTATTGCAATACCAAACTATGTTTGTCATTGTTGAAGTTGCAGTATGTTTATTTGCTATTACGGTAAGAAAAAAACCTGGTATTAATCTACTTGCATTAGCATTATTTACGTTTTTATCTGGCTTAACATTGAGTCCCATCATTGCATATTATACAGCTATTGGTAATGTTGCCATTATTAAAGAAGCCTTGATTTTAACAGTAGTTACTTTTTCTGGTTTAACAGGGTATGTATTTATTACAAAGAAAGATTTTAGTTACCTACATGGATTTTTATCCATGTCTCTTTTTGGACTTATTGCAGTAGCTATTATTAGTATATTTTTCACTATGTCCCCTGTTGTTAATTTAATTTATTCGTATTTTGGTGTTTTAGTTTTCAGTGGATATATTCTTTATGATACTTCTAAAATATTGCACCAATGGAAATCAGATGACTATGTGGGGTTTGCATTGCAATTATACTTAGATTTTATCAATTTATTCCTTTATATTTTACGTATTTTAAGTAGTAGTGACAGAGATTAAAAGAGATATGGAAGCCCTTAGCAAAGCTAAGTTAGCATATTATCGAGAACTCTTACAAAAAAAACAACGACGCCTTCGCAAAGAATTCTTAGTCGAAGGCGTTCGTCTTTGTAAAGAGGCTTTACGTCAAAAAAATAGAGTTTCTATTTTAATTTTGACAGATAAATTTTTCATGCATGAACAATCACATGAAATTTTGCAACAAGCAAAAGAACAAAATATTGTTCTATATACAACAACGCAAGAATCATTAAATAAATTAACAGATACTTGTAATCCGCAGACTATTGTAGCTTGTGTACGACAAGAAAATATGATTGCATCGACTGAGTATTTTCAAGCACAACGTTTTCTTGTATTGTATGACATTTCTGATCCTGGCAATATTGGTACGCTTCTTCGTACAGCTGAAGCATTTGGTTGGAATCATGTGATTTTGCTTGGTGACACTACAGAAATATATAATCCCAAAATTATTCGTGCATCTATGGGAGCTTTTTTTCGTATACAAATTATATGCCTTACATTAGAAAAATGTTTATCGTATTTTCAAGAAAATCATGTGCATATTTTTTTAACTATGCCACATGCAAAAACAAAATTTTCATTACCGCCAGCCTCTGAAAAGATTGCTTTGATTTTAGGCAGTGAGGCACATGGATTACCGCCATCTTTACAAGAACAAAACGTTCAAGAAATTTGTATTCCAATGACCCCACAAGTAGAGTCGTTGAATGTAGCTATAGCTGGTGGCATTTTATTGTATGAATTACGTGATAAAAGTAAAACCATAGAATAATTTTTATGAAAAAATTTGCAAATAGTTTTTTTTTTAGCATAATATAAAAAGAACATCACAATAACAAATGATGGGAAAAAACTCAAAGAAAGGGAAAAATATGAAAACAATCATTGGCATTATATGTGCTGTTTTGATTGTAACAGGATGCCAAACAACAACTACACGTAAGGAAAGTCCTATAGATTTGGAAAAACCTGTTCAAGAAACGTCTTCCACACAAATATTGGAAGAGGCAAACGCTGCATTTTCTCAAGATAATTTTGAGCAAGCAGTTGAGTTATATACTCAATGGCTAGCAGAACATAATGATGATGAAGTAGCACTTGTAAATCGGGGTAGAGCCCAAGCTCAGAGACAAGAATATGAAGCTGCATTGGAAGATTTTCAAGCCGCTAAAACAACGATTGCTCTTATCCATGCTGGGCGTGTTTATCTCATTCAAAATAAAGTTAAACCTGCAAAAAATATGATTGATCAAGCGTTAAATAAAGACGATTTCCAAAAATTAGATGCATCTACAAAATATATGGCATATTATTTAGATGGTCAAATTAAAAATATGCTAGAACAATATGAAGAAGCACTTCTTGCTTTGAATCAAGCATTAGAAATATTTAATACTTCTCCAGGATCTTTTAAAAAACAAGGAATTCAAAATATACAAAGGTTCGCGATTTATCATAAAGCACTTGCTTTACATTATTTAAATAAAAATAAAGATGTTCCAGAACTCATGGAACAATATATTGCTTTGACAAAAGAAGCAGGTGATGAAGTGACATCCCATGATTATAAAAGTTTAGCACTTGCCTATTATCTTGCCAATAATATTGATAAATGCAAAGCTATTTTACCAGAAGTGGATCCTGCAGATCGCGCAGCACTCCATGCCCAATTCGGTGATTCTTTCTTTTTAGCAAATTAATAGAAAGGAACATGCCATGAACATAAAAAATATATTGAGTTTACTTTTATTGTTGATTTGCATGAGTGTGTTTGCCCAAGATGATGTTATCCAAGAAGATGGGCAAGATTTAGGACAACGAGGGGTTTTCATCACACGAGAACTACCTAGATGGTCTATTAAAGATGAAGTCACTACCATTGAAAAGTCTTTGAGCAATTATGATCCACTCATTGAATCTTTAGGGGAAGCCAATAAAGATTTGCAAGAAGATTTAGCAAATTATTTAAAAAATCCAGGTGACCAAGTTCTTGCAGCACGCATTACTGCTAAAATGTCAAAATATGCAAAGAGTATTGTTTCTAATGTAGATACCATTGTTAGTGACCAAGATGTCTTATTAACTGTTTTTAGTGAAGTGGATCAAAAATTAAAACAATTTAGTGGCTATATGGATTCTAAAGTAGGTGATTTAGAACAACAAGTCGCAAAATATAAAGAAGAAACCGAAGCATTAGAAAAAGAATTGCGTTCCATTTCAAAACAGTGGAAAGCATGCAAAGATCCACAAAAAAAAGAAAAATTTCAGCAAGAATTTCGTCGTATTTATAGTAAATATAATATTAGTACAAGATATAAAGATGGTCGATTAAGAAATCAAAGAGACTATGATACACTTTCAAAAAATTTAAAAGGTTTAATTAAAATTTTTTCTATTCTGCATCAATCTTTTGACACTTTAATTGAAAACTTAGCAGCAGAAAAACAATATTTATTAGATAATATTCGATTACAAGCTGATGCCATTCGAGTTCAAAAACTTGTCCATGAAGGAATCAGTGATGGAAGTCGAGCTGTCGTTAAAATTACACAAAAACTTGCTTTACTTTACGCCCAAGTCGATGGATTTTCAAAAGTTCATGAAAAAATTAATCGAGATATGGCAAAATTTTCTGACTCTACAAAAATTTTAAATTCTCTTGTGCAACAAATTGAAACAACTCCCTTTCAATCTGCACCCACTATTGATAAAGCCATGGAATATTTTGCAAGTGATCCAGAATAATCGGGCGAAGAAAGGCGTCCTTAAGCTTTTGCTTAAAAAATATTATCATGAAAAGTATGATTTTTTTATGCATTTTTGTTATTTTTTGCTCCCATAGCTATTGTCAAGAACAACCTTTGACTTTTGATGAATTTATAAATAAAAGCAATACTATTACTTCTGACCTTCCATCTTCAGAGCAAGTGGAACAAAGTTTGCCTCCTGTATTAAGCGAAGATCAAAGTGAACAAATTTCACAGTATTTTGAAGAAGCTTTAAAAAATTATGAAGATATTCTCAATGACCAACAAGCAGCAGAAGTTCGTACCACAGAAAAACGAATTGAATCGAACCGCCAGTTATTGCAACAACACCAACAAAGCCTAGGCAAAAGTGAAACAACATTACGTCAAGTAAAATTAGAATATATCCGCCGTTTTCAAGCCTTAAAATCAGCAAAAGAACAAGGTTTATTAGATGAAAAAACATATAATCAACAATTGGCAAAAATGGCAGAAGAATATCGTTATAAAGTTGCAAATTTAACAAGTGATCGTGATTTTTATAAAGGTCAAACAGATAAGACAGAAGCACGACTCAAAAATTTAGAAGAATTACAAAAAATTAATAGAATTGTCCTTTCGCAAGAACAAGATCTAAATCCACAAACAAAACCACAAAGACCACTCACAGAACTAGAAAAAATGATGCAAGGAATCCGTGCTTTACAGTGTTTTGAAAATAAAAACTTTGCAAAACAATTTAAATAAATAAGAAATATAAAGGAATCAATACAATGTTTTATCCATATATTGTAGAGGGTGGTCTTGTTTGGATGCTTCCTATTGTCTTACTGTCTTTTTTTGCAACAGCCTTTGCTTTAGAACGAGGTTATTATTGGATTCAGCTGTTTTATAAATCGCGCAATCGACAAAAAATTTTAAAACAAATGTTTAAAAAACCATTTAGCGCTAGAGATGCAGTATTCATTGCGGAAAAAAGTAAAGATGTTGTGATTCAAACATTGTATCAATTCCTAGTTCATTATCAAAATATGACACTAGAGATCGCAGAACGAAAAGCCATACAAATTGCAGAAGAAAAAATCGAGGAAAGTCGACAATTTTTAGACTGGCTCTCTTTGATTGCGAATATTTCAGGAACTTTAGGACTTTTGGGAACTGTTGTTGGTATTTCTCTTAGCTTTAAAAGCATGGCTTCTGAAGATGCAAAAGGCATTACACTTTCTTTGGCTACAGCATTATATACAACAGTAGGTGGCATTATTCTTTTTTTTATTGCCTATCTTGCTCTTTTTCTTTTTCAAAAGTTTACAAATCAATTAGATAATGCATTAACGAATAATCTTCAAACTTTAAAAGATACTTTAGAACAACAAGAAAAAAATAATGAAAACAAGGCAAAAACAGCAAATACTTCTCAGCCCATACAGCAACTTACAGAACAACCAATATTTATTCCAGCCACTATTCCATCTACTCATCCCATAGTAGAAAAAAAAGTACGAGCTGATATTCCCACACATTCTCGAGCAACACCATGAAAAAGAAAAAAGACAAAAAAAAATATGAGATTGGTCTTTCCACAACTACAATGGTAGATGTTTTATTTATTTTACTTATATTTTTTGTCCTTGTTTCTACTGTAAAAAAAGACAATATCCAAATTAATGCTGCTAAGGTACAAAAACAAGTTCAGCAAAATATGCCAAATAAAGCAAAACAAGAATATGTCTTAACGATTGATAAAGAAAATAAAATTTATCTTAATGGAAAATCTGTAGAAACCGAAGAAAATCTTGAACAAACGCTAGAACAATTGAAACAAAATCAAGATCCAGATAAAATTCCTGTCATTGTGCTTCGACCTGATGCGAATTCTACAAGTAACCGGTTAATTGAAATTTTTGCTGTTCTTGGGAAAGTGGGATTGAGTGATTATGTTCAAATCGAAGTAGAATCCAAATAAAAGATGATTCCAAATACATTGTTCCTTAAAAAAGTTCCTAGAGTTATGAATAACTCTAGAAGAAACAGAGTCAGATTTTTAGCTAGATTCATAGCTAAAAATAAAACAGAGTTAGAATTTACTTAAATTTCTAAAAAGCAAAATACTAGAATCAAGGTGAAGAATGAAAACAAAATTGAAAACATACGCGTACTATAGCATATTTTTATTCATATCAGGCATCATACACTATTATTATTGCTTTTATTATCCTTTGCAACTTGCCATTACACCTAATTCTGTAAAAATTATGCCGAAGGAAACATTCTTATTTTCTGCTTCTATGTATGGTGGTGATTTGATGGATCCACAAACAGTACGTGTACATTGGACAACAACAGGTGGCACTATTGATGAATCAGGAAAATACACAGCACCAAAAGAACTCGGTACATATACTGTCACAGCAAGCCTTGCTGAATTAAGCACAAGTGTAGAGGTGAATGTAATTCAACAACCTACAAAAATTATCCCTGTTCCTGCTCCCCTAATCGAAGCAGCAGAAAAAGCAAAACAAGAAATAGAAAAAAAACAAGAAGAATTAAAAAGAAGATTGGAAGAAGTAGAAAAAGAGAAAGCAGAAGAAGAAAAGAAAAAAGCAGAAGAAGCAAAGAAAAAAGCAGACGAAGAAAAGAAAAAGGCAGAAGAAGCACAACAAACACAAGAAGAGAAAAAAGAAGAACAAATAGCACCTAAAGCTGAAAAAACAGAAGACGAAGAAAAACTCAGACCACCTAAACAAGAAGAACTTAAGCCAGAATTGGAAGAAGAAGACAAACAAAAAGAAAAGACAATATATAAGGAAAATTTAGAAAAAGCATTGGAAGAGCAAGAACAAAGACATAGAAAGGAATTAGAAGAGCGTCTTGATCAACTTACACAACAAAAACATGAAGAAATCAAACAAATACAACAACAACATCTTGCTGAATTAAATAAAGTACAGCAACAAAATCAACAACAAATACAAAAGTTACAACAACAAAATCAAGAACAAAAACAACAAAATCAACAATTAATGCAACAAATGCAACAACTTGCACAACAAATGCAACAAATGCAACAACAAAATCAACAAGAAAAAAATCAACAAATAGCACAAGAAGAACAACTAAAACAAACAGTAACGAATAAATTACAACAATTACATCAAGAACAACAATTGACCATTGAAAAAACAAAACAAGAATATAATAAACGACTTTTAGAAAAAGAAACACAAATCAGTCACCTCACAACAGCTTTAAAAGATTTTCAAGAGCAAAAACAACAAGAAATACAACAATCAGAACAAAAACAGCATCTATTGCAACAACAATTGCAACAGATGCAAAAAGAAATGCAACAAAACACTACACAACAAAAACAATTAGAACAAAGAATCTTAAGCCTGCAACAACAAAATGCCCAGTACCAAAGACAAGGAAATTCCAAATCAAATATTCAACAACAATGGCAATACTTAGAGCAAATACAAGCAGGAGATATTGGACATCATAAAAATCTAGTTCAAAAATTTTCTAGTAATGCAGATAAAGGAGCAGTTGTTCCTGCACTTGATTTTTTTGATAATGATTTTAAGCAAAATCTCCGTCAAATTATGCAGTTTCATAAAATGCAATTCATTGCTTATCCTAGTAATGCCAATTACTTTATTACTATTGAACCAAACACAAACAAATATCAAAAACGAACGGATTTTCAATATTTACAAAAATATTTTTCCAACCGTTCTATTGCAGCAGAATATGGATTTCCACATATTATTCAAACAATACAAAATAATTCTAGATTATATAGCACACAAGACGGACGATTAAGCCTTGCTATTATATTTCCACCAAATACAGCAGATTATATTGCTTGGAAATCAACTACTGTTTGCAAAAAGCATAATTATGACCCCAAAGATATTTCCATTTGTTCTGCATATTTTCGACAATCTAAATCAGGATTTTGGAGCATGATTATACATGAACTTACCCATAAAAATGGGCAACGAATTCCAGTCAAAGATTTTGAGGCAACTTGGTAAAATGAAAATTTATTATTGTTTTTAAAAATTAACTCCTTTTATAAATTTCACTGAAAAATTATCAATACATTAAAAAATACAAACGAAATTTTAGATAAATATTAAATCTCGTTTGTATTTTTTTATTATTTAAATATTTCTAAGGCTGTTTGTAGAACAATGTCTTCCTGTAAATCGCAAGCAAAATGTTCAGCCTTTAAGTCAGAAATATATTGTTGTAAATCGTTTCGTAGTCATCGTTGCATTATTTAAATATTTCTAAGGCTGTTTGTAGAACAATGTCTTCCTGTAAATCGCAAGCAAAATGTTCAGCCTTTAAGTCAGAAATATATTGTCGTAAATCGTTTCGTAGCCATCGTCGCATTGTATCTTTTGAAATATTTGTTTGAAGAGAAGTGTACCATTCTAGGAAATTAGGATAATTTTCATATTTTTTGTCATCATGAATCGCTAATTTTTGAAATAATTTTTCATTTGCAGGATAACTTGCATGAATATATTTACGAAAAATTTGTTGAGAAATAAATTTTTCTCGTTCTTTTATGTCTTCTTCTGTAATGAGTGGGTATGTTGCTGTTACAGGAATATCTGGATGAATTCCATTTCGTTTCATAATGTTTCCAGCCTCATCATGTTCATTATGAATGCATTTGCCATCAGGTAGGTAATACATGGCTATAGTAAGTTTTAAGCGAGTATCAGAGCGACTTTGTAACTGTATTAATTCTTGTACAGAACCTTTTCCTAAGGATTGTTTCCCAATAATGGTGGCTCTTTTATGGTATTGCAATGCACCAGCTAGAATTTCAGAAGCACTAGCAGAATCTTCATCTATGAGAATAGCAATTGGTATAGTGATAGGATTCTGTTTTTCTGTTTTAAAGTCTTTACGTTGTCCTTTTATAGAGTGTCTGCCTTGAGTATATACTACCAATGTATCGTTAGGTAGAAAGAGTTCTGCAATTTTTGTGGCAATGTAGATCAAACCGCCTCCATTGCCTCGTAAATCAATAATAAGTCCCTTTGTGTCTTTATATTTTTTTAAAGCTAATTCAAAATCATTAACAGCATGAAGTCCAAATTGACTCAAAGATATATATACAATGTTGTTGGGAAGTTGTTGGGAGTAAACGCTTTCTATTTTTACGTCTTGTCTTGTGATATTAAATTCTAAAGGTTGATTATACCCAGCTCTCTGAACTTTTATTCTAACTTTTGTGTTGGTAGGTCCTTTTGTTCGTTCAGTGACTTGCTCTAAAGTGGCGTTTTTTGTTTCCCAATCATCGATCATTATGATCTTATCGGACGAACGAATCCCTTCTTTATACGCTGGACCTGAATAGATTGGTTCTGTTATAATAAAAGAACCGTCTACTACTCGCATATAAACGCCGATGCCAGAAAATTGTTCTTTCGCTAGTTTTTGATTTAGCCGTTTCCATTCTTCTTCATCTAAAAAAGATGTATATTGGTCTGTTTTAGATGCCATAGATTTTACAGCATGATCAATCAATGTTTGTCGCGAATATTTATCTGCGGAAACATGGTATTTCATTATATTGTCTAAGATTTCTGTAACAATATCTAGTTCATTTGTTTGTTTCTTTTCTGTTTGTTTTTTTTCACTAGAAAATTTTCGTTGAAGGAGGCGTTCGTATCGACGTATTTTTATATCTTCTTGTAGAAGTATACTGGCAATTCTACCTTCTAAAGTAGGTTGTTGTTTTAAATTCATAAGAATGGGTTTAACAGTAGATATGTCACCAATTTCTGCCAATGCAAGTGCAGCTGTATTTTTTATTTTTATATCTGTAGATTTTAAATATTGGCGAAGAATAGCTGTGCCTTGTGTTGTTCTTGCTAATTGCCAAAGTGTTTTTGCAAGTTCAATTCTAACAAAGGGATCAGTGGCCTTATCTAGTATAGGTTGCAGTTCTTCTTCCCATTCATAGTCTCCGTATAATGCGATAAGTTGAAGAGCTTTAATGTGTATGTCTTTTTGTTCTTCCTTTTGGAGAATTTCAATAAGTTGATCTAAAGCATATTCTGTTTCGTCTCCCCATTCTAATAAGGCTTTTAAACAACCGATAAGAGCATTTCCTTCCAATTTGGAGATTTGAGTTTTTACAATGGGACTTGCTTTGGAAGATAAGTTTTCTAATCGTGTGACAATATCCCATAATTCTGATTCTGGTTTTGTTTGCATCCATTGAATATAACGATGAACTCTTGTATCTAATAGTTGTTGTTGCTGTTGTGTAAATCCAAAAGTGCAAAAACAAAATAGAAAAACAATAAATATATGTCTCATATACATCTCCTTTAACGGCGACTACTATGCCAAGGATTCAGAAGATCAGTTATTTTTTTTACAGGATTGAAAATATGGATAGGAGTGTCCACAAAAATTGTGTTCCATTGTGCCATGCCACCATTCCAAAGCCCAGGGTGTTCTATGACTCGAATGTCTTTTCCATGATACGTTTTATTTGAAATGAGTGTCTGGGATGTATCTATGTATTTTTTTAATTCATAAGGTTTTTGATGATGATCTTGAAGACCACAAACTAAATCAACAGGATTGACATATGTAGCAGATTGCCAAATTTGCTTTTGTTGTTCGTCGTTTATATTGACTTGTTGTTTTTCTACAATTTGTAACGAGAGTTGACCATGGTTATTTAGAGTCCAGAATGGTCCTCCACCAACTTCTCCATTGTGGCGTACCATCCCACATACTCTAAAAGGACGATAGAGTTTATCATAGAGTTGTTCTATTCTTTCTTGTTGCGATAAATGAGAAAACTGTACAATGGGATTATTCAGTGTATGTGTAACAAAGTCGTATATTTCTCGTAATTTGATCGCTGAAGGATTGTTTTCTAAAGAATGGAGACTTTTATGAATTTGATCTTGGATAGAGAGAAAATATCCTGCAAGTATTTGTTTGTAGAAGATTGTCATTGTTTGTTTAGTAGGTGCAAGAACATTGTCAATGTTCTTAATAAAGACAATATCACCTTTTGTTTCCTCTAAATTTTGTAGCAAACTGCCATGTCCACCAGGATGGAAGATAAGGCGATTATCTTCATCTCGCAAAGGTATATTGTTTGTTAAATCTAAAGCTATAGATTGTGTAGATGGATCTTGGTAAGAGTAAGTAATCGTAATAGGATGGAATATGTGTTCTCTGATTGTTTTTTCTAAAGATTTGTACTCATGTTCTTTTTCTTTGAGAATTGTAAAGTGAACACAGCCATTGCTATAAGCAATAGCTTCATAAATATGGTCTTCTAAAGCTGTGTATATTCGCTTTTTATCAAAATGAAATGGCAACAATGCTTTTGGAATAGTACGGTATTGTAATATTTGTAGTAAAATCTGGAAAATAGGTCGATAGTCGTTTTGAGATTGTACAATTTCTAAGTTCAGATTTTGTTGTTGCAAAATATTTTGTAAGTCTTTATAAAAAGGAAATCTATGCAAATTTGTGCAAAATGTATGCAATTCTTTTTCTTGGTCTGTAGTAGGGTTCTCTGGTAAGGGAATAGAATCAGATTGTTGCAAATATTTATCTATATTGTCAAACATCCTACTGGCTGCACCAGAAGCTGGTACAAATTTTAAAAAACGTTGTTCTTGCAAAGCTTTTTCATAATATTGGTAATAAATCGGAAAATATTGACGATGAAGGTGAACGATTCCAGATCCCCATGTGCAAGGACGTACCAATTGAATATAATTTGATCCTTGTTGTAAAATTTGATATTGATTTTGTACTGATTCCGCTCTTATTCCCAATTCTTGTAATTGTAGATAATCTTGGGGAAACAATTCTATCTCTGTTTGCATAGTTTTACCTTTTATGTTAGAATACTTTTGATTGCTTGAAAATAAAAGTACACAAAACTATTGCTAGTTTTGTGTACTTAATTTTTAATTAATTAGTAACACTTTCAAATAGTTTTAATAAAATTTCTCTAAAATAGACTATACCTGCAAGAATGATAGAAATAATAAGTACAATAATACCACCCTTGACTTTAGAACTTGAATTTTTTTCTTCACTCATTATTTTTCCTTTCTTTTTTTTACTTTGCTCTTGATCGTTGATTGAATTGTATTTTACTCAATGACTTTGGGACAAATTTTTCTGGGAAAATTACTCTCCACTACTCTGAGGCAAAAATATATGTCTTGAAACAAACTACTTAGGATCACTTTATTCTACGTCTTGCTTGGGGCAAAGTACGCTAAACTACTCTATTGTACTTAACTACAATTTATTTTTTGTTCACTTCCGTTTCTACAAACCTATAAAATCCTATAAATAGCTATAAAAATCTATAAATAAGATTTCTGTTGTATTTCTGTTTCAACCTTGCTGGTTACAATCTGATTTATTACTAAATCTGACTGCATTGCCGTCAAG
>Ga0208195_1000432_pt1 | contig 54626 bp, 59 predicted proteins | sample AD_UKC077_MetaG_FD_184441 | JGI IMG/M metagenome (GOLD analysis project Ga0208195, IMG submission 184441) | Active sludge microbial communities of municipal wastewater-treating anaerobic digesters from USA - AD_UKC077_MetaG (SPAdes) (version 2) | ecosystem: Engineered > Bioreactor > Anaerobic >... | reverse complement strand
TCTTTTTTTTGTTGAAAACTAGCAAATTAATTCACCATATTTCCTTTAAACAAAGCTTTTTTCCAATCTTCGCACTAATTAAATAACCTAAAGAAGGAACAACTTGCTTTATAGCAATATATTCAAATAAAAAAAGTTTTGATACTCTTGTATCAAAACAATGCATTTAATATGTCTTTCTGATACTCATTATTATTCAATTACAAGTACTATATCGTTACTTTAGTGGAAAGTAATGGAAACTACGTGCAAATCCGATAAACGAATTTTTTTTAGTTAAAAAATACTAGTAAAAAGACATAAAAAAGGCACTATTGATGTTATCTCAAGTGCCTATTTCTTTAATTTTTTGTAATCCATTAAGCCTATTAATTAATCTTAACGACTTCTTTAGTTGTTAAATTCAATTGATAGAAATGAGCATCTCCTAGTACTAATTTTGAAATGTAGTTCATAAAATACAAATAGCCATCTGAAGAAATAGATAAATTAGATCCATAATATGTACTATTATATCCTAAAATTAGTTCTTGAGTTCCATCAGCAGTTGCATTTTTGCTTACTCTATAGAAACCAGCACTACTTGTAGCTGATGCTGCATAAGAGTAATAATAAATATAATCTCCGAATAAATAGATTTCATTAGGATTTGTTTTACTACTAGCAAGTTTTGTACCTTCACCTAGTGAAGTGAAATCAGTTCTTCTTACAGAATTATCAAGTGTACCATTATAGATATAATAAATGTTATTTCCATCAAATATAAATTGCTTTACATTTTTAATATTATTAGAAAGTCTTGTGCCCTCTAATTTTTCTGATGTCGAAGTAATACTGCTTAAATTAATATATTCAATATATCCATTATCTTGGCCTGTCGCACAAGTAATATAATATAGTTTGCCATCTCTTATAGTTAAGTTCTTTGCACCATTAACTTCAGAGAATTTTACATATTCAGAACCATCAAGTTTCATTCTTGATATTCCACCAGCCGTACCAGCGAAATTATAATGAGTTGCATATAAATAAGTTCCATCACTTATTATATTTCTAATATCATTAGAACTAATCTTTTCAGCTTCGCCACCATTTATTAAGTCAACAACATATAAATCGTTATTTGTAAGTAAAGTTACTTGGTTGAAATACATTTTTCCATTATAAATATAGAAGTCTTCAACTTTATTAGTAGTCAATTGAGAACTTTTCTTTGTAGTTTCATCATAGACATATAATGTTTTTCCTGCATACATATTTAAATAATATGTTTTAGTACCTAAGGTAATAGTTTGACCACCTGTATTTAATGGAGTACTTTCAGGTGCAACGAAACCATTCAATAAATCAGTTCTAGTTTGAGTTGAAATATTGTAGCGATATAAATGTAAATCAGTTGTATCTATATAAACCAATGAAATTGCAGATTCAACATCAAATCCATTTACATTATCGGTAGCAAGAATTTGTTCAGGATTTCCACCACTTGTACTAATTCTCCAGATACCTTTAACACTGGAATCAACTGCAGAGAATAAATCTGTATAGTTGTAATATAAATAACCATTCTTAACTGTCAAGAACTCACCAGCTGCATTTGTTAGTTTTGTTGGTTCAGTTGCTGAAGATGATAAGTCAAGAACGCCAATGTAATCGTTAAGAGTTCCATTAACTGTACAATAAAGTTTATTATTATTAATAACATATTCATGAACCTTTTCTTGCATTACTAAAGTTGTATTATTATTAGAAAGATTCATCTTATAAACATAATTATGATCATTACCATTTGTAAAGAATAAATAGCCACCATAAATTGCAAGATTATCACTCTTACCTTCAAACACTTTTGTAACAACTGGTTCAGTATTTGAATCGGTAGCATCAACCTTATAGATACCAGATTTTGATGTCTTTAAAGCATTACTTGAATAATAATATACTGTGTCACTATATTTAACAAAGTCATCTATATTACTATCTGTGTATAATGCGCTTGCAGATCCACTATTAACTTGTTTAACAGAATTTAAGAAAGTTGATCCAGCAATAAACAAGGCTGTTGAACTATTATATTTATTAAATTCTTTAGGTGATGAATAATCAATTAATGTAAGTTCTGAATTCTTTAGTGAATATAAATAAGAATTATGTAATCCATTAGCAAAATATATTGTACCATCACTTGCAACAAATACTGGCATATCCTTTTTTTCAGCCTTAATTGTTAATGTTGCTGTTAAAGTTTCAGTACTATAATTTTTATTTGTTAATACACAAGTATATGTATAAGTTCCAACTTCTACAGCACTTGTAACTTCAGAACCATTTGAATCTTTTATTGTTTCTGTTTTTGTGGTTCCTTGAGGAAGCACACCAACTAATTGAATATCATAAAAATGATCAGCACCATCATATTTCACTGATTTGCTTTCATATGTATAACCAGTTAATGTGGCTTTATTGATAGTAAGAGTTGCTGTTAAAGTCTTATCATTATAACCATCTTTAACTAATTTAGCAGTCGCATTATAAGTACCAGCATCAGTATATTCTTGTCTTCCTGTATAAGTTATTGTTGTATTTTCAGGTGATCCTGTAACTTCGGCAAGAATATGAGAAGTTCCATCATATGTATATGTAGCACTCTCAAATGATACACCTGTAAAATCTAACTTGGCTGGATCAGTATTGCCGCTAGGTTCAGTGTTTTCACTTGGTTTAGTTCCACTATCAGAAGGACTCGAATTATCACCACAAGCAGTTAAGCCAAATACAAGAATTAAACTCAATACTAAAAATGAAATTATTTTTTTCATACAAGTGTTCCTTTCTATTTAATATTTCTAGCAGAAGTCATAGCTTTTTGCATTTGAGATCTGCAGTTTTGATTATTACTCTCAATGTTATTTTTTTGATTCGTTTTATAAGCAATATAAATAACACCTGGAACGATAAATATTAATAACAATAAAAGTACAGTTGTAAACTCCATTGAATTATAAACTTGTAAATTGCCTTTTGCAGTTTCGTAGTCATTCTCTAATCTACGATATTCATTATAGTGAGGCATTGAAGTTTCTCTAGCCATTATTTGATAGTGGTGAGTTGTTCTACCACTTCTTCTTGATGTCTCTTGAGTAGGTTGCCATCCAAAAGCAGTTAAATCTTGAATATAATCCTTTTGATAAGTACTAATTTCTTTTGTTTCAATCATAACTTTACACTCCTTTATTCAATTCCTTTTATATTTTTACTTAAAGCAAATGGGTAAACAAATATACTTAATCCCATTGCTAATACTGTTGCCAATGCTGCAGATAATAATGCTAATGCTATTCCTAACAAGAATAAGAATATTTTCATAGCTATCAAGAATACTATTCCATCAAAACTAAATGAGAATATTATTCCAGGCATTCTTACAAATCCCCATGATGCAACTTCCATCCACATATCAGTTATAAATGTATTATTAAGGATCATAGTACCTAAGAATGCATATCCCAATATAGCGGTTACTATACATCCAACTCCTGTTGAAGAATCACAATTAACAAAAGATGTGATGGCAATTATCAAGAATACAATCGCTAACAAAGAAGGCCAGATAAATGAATGAATCCTTCTTTTTCTCAATTCCGCTTTAATTTGGCGTTGCTTTTGTTCTTCTATTCTTTTGTCTTGAAGTTTCTTTATTTCATTACATTCTTTACAAAATATGCGTTGTCTATTTTCTAAATGACTAGTTCTTCCTGTCCTTACGCTAATTGATTCATTATATCTAAATAAGTCACTAGAATCATATATGGGTTTATTACACTGCTCACAAACTCCAATAATAGGTTTTTGTTCTGATTCTTTAACAATAACTCTTTCTATTATTTGAGGAGGTTCTTCTTGCCTTTCATCAACATTCGGTTTATTTATTTCAAATAAGTCGTCAGTCGAACAATTAAGTATCTTACATAAGTCTTTTAGCATATCAAATGATGGTTCAGCATCATCATTTTCCCAACGAGATACAGCCTGATACGTGACATGTAGTTCATCAGCAAGTTCTTTTTGAGTTAGGCCAGCTTTAGTACGATACTCTTTAATCTTTGATCCAACTCCCATTATTCAACACCTCCTCGATCAATTACATTGTATAACCACTTCTGATATTAATAAATTAATGATATTTTGAATTACTCAATATTTTGTTGAGTTTATTTTAAAAGGCTCAATTTGGATATATTTCATTGATTATTTACAATATTTTTCAAGAAAAAATGGACCCAGATAAATATTTACCTAGATCCATAAAATTGGAAATAACATATATAATAAGTTACCCCCCCCCACAGGATTGTGAAGGAGCAAAGGCATAGTTTTCTAGTTTTATTTAGCTTATTATATCATATATAGCAAAATAATACTATATTTCGACGTTATTTTTTATAGCTGTAATATGCTTCAAAGTTTTCAGTGCTTCTATTACTATATTGTTTTACTAAATTTTCAAAATCTTTGTTAAATAATTCTAAAACATCAACACCATTAATTTTGTTATCACATTTTATGTGTTCAAGTAACATTCTGAAAACATGAGGCACAATGAAACCTAAAATTAAATTTAACTCAAAATAATGTAATAATGGATATTTTGACATTCCAACATTTCCATGAGTATATGAATGGCACATTTTATGAAGTGATTTCAATGCAGAAAAATCTGTTTTGTAATCATCTTTAACTTCTAAATATTCAATAATACCATTAATCGAATATGGATTTCTATCAACTATATCATGATAATCTACTATTTGATCTAGCCAACCATAATGAAGAAAATCAATTCTAGATCTTTCTTTTTGATTCTTTCGATTTTTATATTTTTCTTCAAACTCTTCAGGATATTTATGGCCGCAGCATGTCTTCTTCCAATCATAATCTACAAACTCGAAATGTTCATCAAAAACTTCTGGATGAATTTCAATCAATAGTAATTTGAAGTAGAGTTCGATTACAACACGACATATAGGATACGCATTATCTAAAAAGTTTTCTTCTATAAGAGTTAATGCAGCAAGAGATTTATTAAATATGTTTATATAGAACCAACTTAAAGGTGCATTATTACCTTTTTCACTAAGTAATCCTAATGCATCTACGCATAATGCAAATAGTTTATAAGGAACAGGATAAAATAGAAAATCATCACCTTTTATAATTTGCTTTTTTCTGAATAAATCAGCTGCAAAATATCTTAATTTTATATGGTCAATAACTTGAGCTGTTAATTGCTTTTTATAGTCTTCACTTTTTTCATTTGATGTTCTACTAAAATCATCTAAAAAAATCGAATTAGAGCGATGTAAACCGACTATAGTTCTGCATATTTCATATTCTAATCCACCCATGTCACCAGATATCATTTTGTCATTATTAATTGATAAATCATAATATTTAGTAACATCTGCACCCATTGTATCGGTAACACGATGTAGCATATCAATCAAAAAGCTCTGCTTAATTTTCTTATCAAATAATCTTCTTAAAGATTGTTCATTATCTTTTTGTATTTGATTCATTTGCTTTAAAGCAAAGTCCATTGCTAGAGGATCGAATACTTGATTATTCATAGTCTTCCTCCTCAATACCCATTATGAAACATAAGAAATCATATGCTGCATCTCTTTTACATTCTTTTTGATTACTACCATATCCATAGAATTCTCTTTCATATCCAGGAACTCTTAATGTGCATGACCATTCTGTTTGACCATCATCATTACATTCTGGTTCTAATTCATATTCAGGCTCGAAGATTAATCTTTTTTGATAAAGTTCATTAATTTGACGAGTTGCTTCATCGTATATGGGTTTACCAACTGCATCTTCAAATTCACTTCTAATATAGTCATTTTCTTTTAAATATTTATATGCTTTATAAGCAGCATCATATCTAGCTTTAGCATGACTTGCACCTTCTCCAGTCTCTTGAAGATAGAATCCATCGTCACCACTAATTGTAAGCCAGCAAGTGAATCCGCCATTATAGTTTTCACTATATTCATAGTTTGGAAGTCCATAGCCTTCACCCTGACTCCACTCTTGAATCCAACCTATATAATTAAAATCGTAGTTTTCATCAAATTCTTCATTATCAAAGAATGCATCCAAATCTAACATTGTATCAACAACACCTGTTATTGAATCCATATTATAATCCGAATCTAATGCCACAGCACCAATAATTGCTTCAAATAAATCTTCTTTTACTGAATCTTCATTTTCTACTTCGTTAAGAATGTCTCCTCTTCCCATGATTAGTTGTGAATGAAAGCCTAATCTATCCATACAACCAGATAAAGCTTTCTTTTCTACTAGCATTCTTTTAATATCAGTGAATTTACCTTCACCCATCTTAGTTTGGAAATATTGTGGATTAGTTAATTTGAATTCGTTCCATTGTTTATCTTCAGTAATTTTACCAAAACGATCCATCATCAATCTTATAACTGCAAAGTCTAATGCTTTATCACCTATAAATTCTAATACTTCGTTGTTTTGTCCGCCTTTTTCCTGAGAGTAGCTTCTTCTTACGAATGCTTGTTGCAATAGGTCCTTATTTCTAAAAGTGTAACCTATTGTGTTTTCAATTTGTTGAATATCAATTGCCATAAAAAAATCCTCCTGTGTTGATATTATTTGTACAGGAAGAAATAAAAAAGACCTATAGATACTAAAGCCACTTCTGGCATTATACTAAGGTCAACAAGTCAAATATTAACTATAAATTGAACTTATCTTCTTCTCAGGACTTTCATCACATCGAAGTAGATACAAACATTTTATAACTAGCATTTCGCTAATGACCTTTATGTATATCTTCCCGAAACAATATTATTATACCAAATAAAGAATTCGATCACAATAAAAGAATAGAAAAAAGTATGCGTTTTTTTCGCATACTAATCATTAAGACCACTTTTTATTATTTTCAAAGATATAGAGGAAAACGGATATAAAGAATACCATTCCAAAATACCCCATAATACCATATGATAAAGTATCTTTTCCCAAAAATATGTAAACTGTAATACATGAAGCTATACCTGAAAGGAAATATCCTAAAAAATTCACCAAATAATTAAGACTAGAATCTACCTTATTCAATTTTGTATATATATTAGAAATCATCGATGCTTCTGCATCTATAACATTCCCTACATCGTTTTCTGTATGTCCAAGGACTAACACATGAACTTCTAAATCTTCCATATGATTTTGTATCCACTCTCCGCTAGTATGACTATTTGAACTTCTTTGATAATCTCTGATTCTCTTACGTATACCACCATTTTTAAATTCTATTGCACGACCAACATATACCGGAATTGAATGAAAAGTCATGATATATAAACCTATAGAATGAGTGTAAGTTTTCAATTTATCTAACGAAATTTCTGACAAGGTTCCTAAATAATCATACTTTTCTATGTCATTTCTAATAAAAATAATAGCAATCGATATTAGGTTCATAATTAATAACAACAGCAAAATGCATAAAATATTATGTTCCAAAGATTGTGTAAAATATTCATAATTAGTAAAAAAAGTAACGCTCCAAATTGCAAATGATAAAATAATTTTTAATAACGTCATTAATATACTACCAGGTAAATAAATTGAAACTCGAATAAGTACTACAATAATAGAAATAGTCGATGTGATAAAATTAACGACGAATTTAAATATTAAATAAAAAGCAAAATAACTCACAAGTCCAATTCCTATACACATTGAAACCAGCAAGAACTGATTAATACTTAAATGAATCAAATATTTATCAGCCATAAAAAAACCAACACCAGAAAGTATAGCTAACACTAGTTCCCCTAAATGAATTTTCCAAATACTAGGTATATCATTTATTACATTCACAATTATGCTTAAAAGCATAAAAGGTAAGTTAATAGCCAACTCAAAATAACGTAAAATAGGATCCATTAATTCAAAGCAAAATTTTATAGGGAATAAAAGCCATCCAATTACTTTAGAAAAAGTATTCATAAAAATCTCCTAATACTTTGGTTTCACAAGATAAATCATTACTAGGGATTATCATCGTTGAAGAAACACATATACTTCAATAAGTATAATAAATCCAACTAGAAATTTAAATATTTCTGAAAGTAATCTTTTATTATTTTAACCTAATTAATAAAGATTCAACTCTAGCAAGTTCACCTTCAAGTTCTTTCTTATCTTTGACATCATTTGATGTTTCGATTAGATCTTTCAACTCCTCTTGTTCTACCAAAAGTATACCTTTTAAAGTTTGTGCTTCTCTTTCAGTCAAATTCAAAACTATCAATGTTCATACCTTCATTTCATTAAAATTTAAATCGCGATTTGCTACTAATTTATCACAAAAAATATATATGTCAAATGCGCCTAAAAAGCTCATCCCCTTTTTTTGAGAAAAATCTTTTTTAAACCTCGTTTTATTTTTCTAAACACATTCTAAAAGACCACTTTTTGAGAAAAAAGTATCACTTACCCCTATGTAAACATTTTCAAAAATTTTTTTATTTTTAAGTACGAAAAAAAGCCCATTACTCATCTACTTCTAGATTTTCATGGGCTTACTTTACTTTGATAATTGTTTAACGATTTGATTAGTACCTGTTGCAGTTAATCCTGATGCACCGCCTATAATAATTGCTACTACTATGTTTGGTGCAGGGATGATTGATGGTATAAAGAAATAACATATGATTCCTGCTATAACTCCAATTATTAATGAAATTAAAGGAATGAATCTTAAAAACTTTTCACTATTATTAAATGCTTTCTTTAATACTTCAATCAATAGGTATACCGCTGTTGCAATCGCTGGTACACTAATTAAATTTAAATATTCCATTTTTTAACTCCTACTTATGTGCTTCTTTATTAATATGATCCTCAATAGTTAGTATTGCTTCTGTCACTGGTCCATTACATCCCTGTTCTTTTAATCCTTTAAGACAAGCCAGGACTCCTTTAGTTAAAATAGATTGTTCTTCTTTTATAGCTTTTATATCCGAATCATTCTTTTCTCTTTTTAAAAGCCAGTTATGAAAAGCAAAAACAGCACCGAAGATTACTCCAAGTGCTGTTATGACTGATGCGATAGTAATAATGATATGATGTGCGTCCATATCTATTCCTCCAAAAACTCAATTACTGCTTCAAGAGCAATAAGCTCATATGGTGTTGGAATCTTAGACGTGTCTGCAAAATCAGATTCTTTCAATTCTACCTTTGTAATATCATCAACCTCTGTATTTCTAAGATCTGTGATTTCTTTATCGAAGGCAATCTTAGATTCGATGTCTTTAAGCTTAATTCTTCCACCTTCAAGAATAATAGGTTCCCCAGATGCATTCTTTTCAGCATAAGCTTCAACTATCTTCTTTTCTTCCTTTGCATAGAAATCCCCTTCAAACTCCACTTTTTTTCGTAGAATTGCAAGTTCTCTAGATTTCTTAAATGATGTGAATCTTGCTTCAGTTAGTGCTCTTAAAGGAATAAGAGCGTTTAACACTTCGATTAGTTTCATAGTAATTTATCCTCCAATTGTTTTATTCTTTGTTTTAACTTTTGAATCTGCCATGTATTAAGTGCTATTAGTTCTTCATAGCGAAGTCCATAATAAGTCTCGCCTTCTTTATTCTCAAAAGCACATACATAGGCATTTTCATCTATTGTTTTGCCTGCAGCTATTACTGCATCGCTTACTTCCTGTGCAATAAATCCTGAATGCACACGACCTTTATTTCCATCAACATATCGGTACTGTCTAGGTCTTAAATTATCAAATAGAGTTTCATAAGAATCATCGAAATCTAAGATATCTTTCTTAATTCTTCTATCTGATGATGAAATCCAGTTATTACCGTTAGTTTTCCAAGTCCCTTGAACATCTACATAACCTGAATAGGTTTCAAGTTCACCTTTCATAGAATTATCATAGTAAAAAGTCACTTGATCACTATCAATTCTGATTTGATAACCCGTTGTTGAAGTTCCAAAGTATGCTTGAGAATAAAAATACCAAGTACCATAACATGTACTAGTTAATGATGAATTCGACCATGTGACTGTATTAGCACCACTATACCTTTTAACATTTATAATTTCATAATTATCGACTTTAGCAACCATCTCTCCTTCATAACCAGAAGAAAATTTTCTTTGAACGAAAGCAATACCGCTTCTTAAAGCTGATGTATCATATTCGCTGCTTGATGAAACTCCCATTATTACACCAGAAACAGAGTTATTAGTGTAATCAGGAACTACAATAAGTCCATATGGAGTTGTATATGATTTGGCTGGCAAACGCTCTTCATGATACTCAGTGATAATATCAGTTATTATTCCATCAATTCCAATTGAGGTATCGTAAGAAGCTACAAATCTAGAACCGAATAGATATAGGTTACTTGTTCCTGACATTAGTAATTTGCCATATAGATTACAAGTTGAATTCAAAGTGCAATTATCGAACGTGCCTGATGTTGCGGTTATTTCACCAGTCATATGTACATCAGTTCCATAAACAACACCTGCCCTTGTAACACCAAATTTAGTACCTAGTATTAGTCCCCAGTTGGATAAACTATGACCACATACTGTTCTAGAAGATGATAGTTGTCCGATTAAAACATAATTAGTAGTTCCAGATGTACCAGCATACATATATGTTGAATTAAGCGTAAAACAACCTATTGTTCCACTTTTGGTATAAAGCGAACCACTAGATGAAACATAAAAGTTCCCTGCACCTAATCCGATACCGTTTGTTCCAATATAAACGCCCGATGTTGTTGAAGAATATGATGTCTTAGTTCCTGTATGAAGATAACTGCCTTTAATAGTAAAGCCACCGATAGTTCCGCCAAAACAAGAAATTGTACCACTTAATGTCAGTCCTGAACTTGTAACACTCATGACTGTTGAGCCATCAGAAGTTAAGGTAAATCCACTTGAAGTCAAACTCCATCCAAATGAGGAATCTTGATCTCCATATGATTCGTTGACCTTATGAGATACTTCTGCGCTTATTTCAGTCGCTGTTTGCTGAAGCGAAGACATATCTGATTGCAATTCTTCTATTTCTTCGGTATTGCTATCAACCGCATCACTAATAGTCGATATTTGAGTTGTGTGCGTAGATACGGTACTAGTAAGACCTGTAAGGTTTGTCTCAAATGTTGCTTGTTTAGTTGTTAATGTTTGAACGTTGCTCTTTATGGTATCAGTGCCGTTTTGTTCCTTCCAAGTGGAACCATTATATACCTTAGTTAAAGGTGGACTTTGAGATGTGTCCACCCATAACTGACCAGTATAAGGATTTTGAGGAGCACTAGTTCCTGTATAAACATCATTCAAAGAATAAATTGTATATTGAGCTTGTGACCTCATAAAGCACCTCCTAAAGATCGACTTCAACCATGAAAGTAGCCTTCGTAGTAACATCGGTATTTGAAACAGACAATGTCTTACCAGTCTTATGACCTGAAGTACCCCATGAAGTATCTATCGCACCATCTTTATCATATTTAGTCCATGTATAAGTTCCAGTACCTGCAGCATCGATTTCAGCACCCGCTTGATAAACCATAGCTTTTAACGTAGTACTTCCTTGACCATTTTTAAATACATCTCCACCAGTTGATGTAACTACAACTTGAAGTGGATCAGCATTATCTATAAATGTTCCTACATCATAGAATTTAGAATTATAAGTATTTGATGCTGAATCAGTATCTGTAGCACAACATTTAAATACCGCATAAGAATCTACGGCAGCTGCATAAATAGTAATTGTTGCAGTTGTTGTTCCTGTATATTTACCAGTTGTATCAGATAACTTCTTCCAACCAATACCAAAGTCTGCATCATATCCTGTTGATGATGAACTTGTAACTGAACTATCCATAATTGCCCATTTATATCCAACATTAGTTGTATCTACTGAAGAACCTCTCCATAGTTCTGCTTTTGCTGTTAAAGTTGCTACACTTGAATTCTTAAATACATTACCTGATGGTGTTGTAACAAGTAAATCTACAATACCTCCACCATTTACTACTCTTGAAAATGAAATAGTAAGTGGATGAGTAATCTCTAGTCCTGTTGAAGCATCTTCATAAGTAATAACACATTTAAAATCAACGCCAGCAAGACCTGCCATAATATTTGCTTTTATAGTTAAAATATGACTCTTTGCACCTGATAAAGCATAATTACCACCAGTTGTAATTGCAGTTGTTGATGTACCCTGATACCACTTAACTGATTTAACACTTGAACTAGTAATCTGATCAGTTGTTGTTCCAATTACATAAAGACTAGGTGTTAGAACTAAATTTGATGATTGCCAGTTAGGAGTATATGATCCATTATCCGGGTTATACATCTGAGTCTTTGGATGATTAGAACCAATGTAGCCTGTTAAGGTTAAGGCATCATTATAATCTATAATTGTAAATTGTCCCTGTGCTCTAGACATGTTTTATTCCTCCTCGTTTCCAAGTAATGACCTTCTTGTGGTCGTATCAATTAAGTCACAGTAAAATGTAGCTCTTACTGTAACATCTTCATTTGTTATTTCAACTTCTTTAGATCCACCATAATGATCCATATTCCAGATTCTATCTGCTTCAGTATCACTTGAAACTCTAGTCCAGATGAATTGGTTATCATCTAAAGAATCAGTTATATCTTCATCCCAAGAATAAACGGTGGCTTTTAAAGTAGTATTTATGTCACCATTTTTGAAGATATTACCATTAGTTGATGTAATAACTAACCTATACATCTTTTTAGATTCAATAGTATCTATTCTAGTTATTTGCTCATCAACTGCTTCTGTTGTTGCATAAGCTCTTAAGACTACTTCACCAGTTTCAAGATTCCAATAAGATGAACCATCCTGGCTTTGAAGTACCCCTGCTTTTATAATATTTGCAATTAATGTTCCTGAAGTTATAAAGTTAGCAACAATAGAACCATCTGCCGTTATTGCTGTTTCATATGGACCATTGTATCCATGAGATGAAAAACCAAGTCCACCTACATTCCATCTCCAGACATTAATTGCATCATCAATGTTTTCATTATCTAATATTAAAAGTTCATATGGTGTTCCATCGTTTGCTGTGTGAAGTACCACACATCCACCTTTCGCACCAGTTATAAGTTTAGTAGCATTTGAAATGGCATTAGTAAGTAAAAGAGGAAATCGATCCACCTCTTTTTTAGTGTTATCTATTTCCTCTTCAATATTATTTACTCTAACCGCTAAGTTTGATTTAGCTTCACCTAGAGTAATTGATTTGTATTTTTCTGCTAGAGTATCATAAACAGTTTTAATCACTTTCATTTTACAATCAACACCTAAGATCTTATGTCTTATTGTGACTGTATCACAAAGTGATAACCTTTCATGAATTGCTCTATATTCTTTTTGGTCCCACAAAGGTTCAAACGATGCTTTTATAGTAATCTTATCAAAACCTAGCGGATGTTCTCTTATCCAGATATTTGCTTTAGTACGAAGTGCATATTCAGTAACTCTTTCATTCTCACCAAATTCATCAGTAAAGTCTTTTATATAAACTTTACCAGTTTCTAAAATTGATTCATTAATAGGAAGTACTGCTTCAGGTAAAGTTACTATTGTTTCTTCATCTGTTTCATCATCTTTAAGTATTCCATAAGGTAAGACATGTGTATAAACATCTTCTAAAGTTGAATCATGATCTAACTTCGATAGATTCTTACCATATTCAATAACTACACCATTATCCTGGCCTCTTGAAGATTTATGTTTAATTGAGAAATTATCCCATTCAAACTCTCCACCCCATAAATCAATAATACTTCCTTTAGTTCCTCCAATTAATCCTCTTATAGATTTAGGTAGTTCTACACTAAAATCATGACCAGAACTAAAATCGCTTTGAAATGTAAAATGGTGATTTATTACTGCATTATCTAATAAATATTGGCCTGCTTGATTTGGATTTACATTAGTTAGACTAAATGGTTTTATTGCAATATTTATTAAATCATATGATATATGCTGTGCCTTAAATGTAACTATACCGTTAATAGGTAATGATGCTTGATATATTCTAAATGCTTGACCACTAGATCTATCGTTAGGCTTAGCATATATAATTGCTTCTTTTTTTATTTTCTCATAAAGATATCCTGTTATAGGATACTTAAAAGTTAATTCAAATGGTCCGTTTCTTTCTTCTGTTACTTCACAAGATATCGTATCGATTAGATGGCCAATACCAAAATTGTTAAATGTGATTGATGTCGCATTAAATAGTATCGGTATCATAAGCTAACCCATCTAGGGATAATCTCAATCTTAGTAATGCCACCTTCAAATCTAATAGAGTTCTGACCTTCAATTAACTCAGGGAAGCCCTCACCACTAACTAGGTTGTTTTTAAGTTCAGTATCTTTAAATGCTGACATTAATTCACTATCAAGTTCAATATATTCATCAATGGATGAAATATTCCAAATATGAACTCCATCATCATTAGTTAGTTTTAAAGTTCCATCACCACTTCCATAAATCTTAATATATGGTTTTGCTGGAGTTATATAAGTGTTAAACAAGTGAGCAACATCAGTATATGTTTGAACTTCTAAACCAGCAATTAAGTATCTTAATGGCTTACATGAAAATGTGATCGTAAATGATCCAATCTTTGATACTTCATCAGTGATATCTAGTTTATTATTGAAGATTGCTATCTTCTTAAAGTTTGGTTCATATGTATCAGTTAAATCATGATATGAATCAGCCTCCCTATATAACCAATTTTTAATATCAGTTAATTTATCTGCTAATTCTTCTTTTGATTTAGCTGAAACAAAGCAAGTATAAGAAACATTTACATTTGAATACTTTTTATTTGAATATACGATATCACCATTTCTTCCTGGAATTGAAAGCAATGTTGCATCTCTTTTAGGAGCACAAAATACGCTCTTTTTATTGATTCTTATACCAAAATCTGCGGAACTATGCCCATTAAAATTAAAATAATTCATTATCCTAATACCATTCCTTTTCTTCTTATAAATGTATCAGCGACTTCCATAACTTCTTCAGTTAGGCTCGTGATATCATCATTTGTATAATTATTAAAATTGTCTATATGTAGTTCTAGTTTAAATCCTCCTGCTACTTTTTGAGGACTTTGACTATTTGAACTAGATACATTAAAGTCTGTAGGCACCTTATTCATATCAGCACCTAAATCATCAAATACGTTATTTAAATCTTTTGTCATATCTTCAGCAGAATCAATAACCTCTCCTGCTGTTTCATCAATACCTAAAGCTAAACCTTCCATCATCATGTCACCAATAAATGCCATTTTTCTAGATGGTGAATGAATACCAAAGAAATTCTTTATACCATTCCATAGGTTCTTAGCCCAGCATGATACTTTATCCCAAATCCATGAAGCTAAAGATTGGATTCCTTCCCATAAACCTCTTACTAGATTCTTACCTATTTCAGCAAATTGACTGAATCCATTTGCAAATGCACTAACTAAAGCTTTTAAGATTTGAGGTACAGATTTAACGAGTTCAACTATAATAGTTGGAAGATTTGTAATCAAAGCCATAAATAACTGAACACCAGCCATTATGATCTTATCTAGATTGTTCATTAAAGCATTAACGATTCCACTAATGATTTGAGGTATAGCCTCAACTATAGTAATGATAATATCTGGTAAAGCCTGTACTAGTGAAATAAGTAATCTTATACCTGCATCGATAAGTTCTGGTATTGCATCAAGTACAGCCGTAATGATTCCTTCAATAATATGAGGAACTGCTTCTACTATCTTAGCTATTATTTCTGGTAAGGCCTCAACTAATGATGTTAATAGTTGAATACCAACATCTATAATTTGAGGTATTGCAGATAATATGAAATCAACAATAGCAATAATAATCTCAGGTAGAGCTTCAATTAAAATAGGTAAAGCCTCTAGTATTCCCTGTGCTAATCCTTCAATTAATTGAAGTGCAGCATCTAAAATCATTGGTAGGTTTTCAATAATTGTTTCAACTATCTGAATAATAACTTCTACAATTGCAGGTATTAATTCAGGTAAAGCCTGAGCTAGTCCTTTAGCAAGAGTAACAATAACTTCTGCAGCAGCTTTTATTATCTGAGGAATGTTTGCAAGTATTGTTTTAACAAGTGTACTAACTAATTGAATTGCCCCCTGAGTAAGTTTTGGTAATGCTTTTATAATTGCATCTAAAAATGTTTGTATTAATTTATTTGCTGCAGTTATTAAGACTCCTAAATTATCAATAATAGCATTTGCTATACCTACTACTGCTTCAGAAATTAGATCAAGTAATGTAGGAATATACTTCATTACTACATTTATTGCCTTTGGCAATATCTCACCAATTACATCAGCAATCTTAGATATATCACCATTTGCATCTTGAACGCCTTTAGTAAACTCACTTAATAGTCCTACTCCATCAGATGATAATTCAGTTAAAACAGGAAGTAAGATTGTACCAAGTGCATTCTTTAATGCTTTAGTTCCATTATTTAAAAGTTGTAATTGATCATCTAAAGCACCATATGAAGATAACATTTCATCTGAAATAACATATCCTGCATCATGAGCTTGCTTACCTAACTCTTCCATCTTTTCAGCGCCCGCTTCAATCAATGGATTAAGTTCCTGTGCTGATTTACCTAGAATAGTCATAGCTAAAGCATCACGTTCAGTTTCATTTTCCATAGAACCTAATGCTTCTATGATTTCCCAATAAACGTCATCACTATCTCTAAGTGTTCCATCAGCATTCATGATTTCAATTCCTAGTTTTTCATAGGCTTCAATCATAGTCTTAGATCCATCTTGTGCTGACTTCATAGACTTTATTTGTTTTGCCATTGAACCTGTAAGTGTATCAACTGAAACATCTACTAGTTCTGCAGCATAGATATATTCTTGAAGTTTATCAGTAGCAATTCCTGTAACAGTTGATGTAGTTAAAACACTATCAGCATATTCTGCACCTTCTTTAGTACATTCAACTAGCTTCTTCCCAACTGATACAATTGCAGCACCTACTGCAGCCATAGCAGCCGCCATTCCTACGGCTATACCTTTTACAACACTACCTAATGCCTCAAACTTCTTAGATGAATCATCACTCTTTTTACCAGCATCTTCAATTTCTTCACCAAACTTATCTGCGCTCTTCTCAGCTTCACCGAATTCTTTTTCAGTATTATCGAGTTGCTTACTATTGTTTTGAAGCTCACGTTCCATCTTATTAAGTTCAGCTTCAGCATTATTTAATTGAACTTGCCAGCTTTGTGTTCTTTTGTCAGTTTCACCAAAAGATGTAGATGCATTATTTAAAGCACTTCTTAAAGTTTCAATCTTCTGTTTTTGGCTTTCTATCAATTTTTCTAATACTTCATTCCTAGCAGTTAATGCTTCAACTGAGTTGTCGTTTTTATCAAACTGTGATTCAACCAATTTCATTTCACTGCCTAGAACTTTAAAGGAGTTATTGATATCGGCAAGTGCTGATTTGAACTCTTTTTCGCCCTCAAGACCTATCTTCAATCCAAAATTCTCTGCCATACCAACCACCTCCTTTTAGTTTTAAAGCATGAAAAAAGACACCCTACTGAGTGTCTTAATTCAAATTATCGTTTCATTTCAGCTGTGTTGTTTTTCAAATCGAATTCTACTTCTGTTCCATTTTTTAGTTTTACTTGAACTATATTATTACGAACATTGTATGATTCTACGTCTTTTTCATCTAAACCTCGAATGGTAAAGACAACCAACTTATTATCCTTGGTATATTTTATTTCCATTGTAAAATGCTCCTTTCTTAATATTTTGTAATATATTACAAAGGTATTATAAGGTATGTTTTTACGAAAATATAACCAAAGTCGAAAAAATAATTTAAATTTTTATCTCAGTAGTATTTACTAAATTCCTTCAGGTATTAAATCATCGATAAATACTTCTACTTTAGGTTTTGAAATACCTTCAAATTGCTTATGGCATTCCCATAAATCTAAAAGTAATCCAAAAGGCATAAGCCATACTTCATCTTGATTCAAATGAAGATGAGCTAATCCGTAGTATAGGAGACGAGTAAATAATTCATCATCACTTACTCGCCCACTGCGTTTTTTGATTCTTCTGATTCAATGTTCCTTTTAGTGCCTTTAAGTAATGCACTAGTAATAGCTTCTTTAAAATCTGCTAGATCAGATGGTGTAGTAAGTATTTCAACTTCATCTTCTGTAAGTAGATCTTTTTTATTATCTGGATTTTTAAGGTTATGTACTAAAATTGGTCCATTAGCAAGTGTCACAAGTAACCATACAATTTCACCAATAGCACCTTCATAATCTTTGTTAGATAATAACTTATCTCCTAACTTCTCTAAGCCACCATACTTCTTAGCGATTTCTTTAGTAGCTTTAGTTGTTAAAAGTAATTCATATTCTTTATCACCAATCTTAATTGATGAACTTCTTTCATCAGCCATTAGTTATTACCTCCAGCTTGAGCATAGGTTGGTTCATAAACCGAATCGTACCAAGAATTAATAATTGATGTATTAGTATCACTTTCAGTTACTTCAACTTTCCATAAGTGCTTATTACTTGCATCTACTTTATTTCTTTGAACGATTGTTCCTTCAATTGTAGGTGTTGAGAAAGTAATTGAATCACCTTTAGTAGCTAGGCTTGTTGCAGGAATACCAAATAGAACTCTATATAACCAGAAGTATTTATATTTTCCATTTGCTTTCTTTGCTCTAAATCCAATTGCTACATATCTAGAAACATCTTCACCACTTGAAACAAGTACGCCATTTGCATCAATTCTTGCACCAACTAAGGCTGCAGCATTTTCATTACCTAAATCATCTACTCCTAAAGAAATAGTTCCTGACTTAAATTCTTTTACTGCTTCAGCTTGACCATCATCAGCAAATAAAGTAGCTTCATTTAGTTCAATTGAAAGTTCAGCAGATATAGCTTTAGCAAGTTTAACTGGTGTTCCATATGTTTCATTACCATTAGCGTCTTCAGTAATAGGCGCATAATATAATTTGTCTAATCCAATTGTTGCCATAGTTAATTATCCTCCTCTATGTCATAAGTTTTGGCTACGTCTATTGTGTACTGATGGTAGCCTGTATCAGTTTCATAACCGTTATATCTTCTATCGGTTATATAAAAGAAATGAGTTAATAATCGTCCTGTTATGTTGTTCTTTAACCTAATGTAGTTATTCTTTGTATAGATTGTTATTCTTAATTCTTGTTTATCCGTTTGAGGCTTGTCATCTGCATTTAAAGGAAATGAATCTGCAAGAGGAACTAAAACAATATATTCATCAGGTGCTTCATCTTTAAATACTCCTGTTTCAATCGGAATATTTAAACTTTCAAGAAGTGTTTTAACTTCAGATAATATATTCATATCTTCTTTATTTCCTCCTCTATTTTTCTAGTCATAGTAGATTCACATTCTTTTTTAGATGAGATCTTGGCATTCTTTAAAAATGGTTTAGCAGGTTGGCCATGCTTACCATATTCGATGATGTTTGCTACCATCGCATTACTTGAACCATCTCTTCTATATTCATCAAAGCCGACTTTAATGTTATAGTTGCCATTTCTATCGACTAAAACTGGTGATAAGCCTAAAGCATTTACTAATTGGCCTGTTGATTTATCACTCTCTCCAATTGCCTCTTGAAGATTACTTTTAGTCTTTTTAAGAACTACATTACCTCCTGCTTTTAAAGCTGAGGATGCAATTCTATCCATACTTGAGCCTAGCCTAGATAGTTTCTTTAATAATTCTTCTGGTAGTTTTGCTGTACATTTAGCCATTTGAAGCCTCCACTCTTTTTGCAAGAATCTCAATGTACATTCCACGACCTTTAACATTTTCAACGGATAAAATATCATAACAAATATCATCACATTCTATATAATGCTTAGTAGTAATAGTTAGATTAGGTGTTCTTCTTAATTTGAATAGTTCTGTAGCTTCGCTGAATGCCGCTAAATTCGCCCAACGTTCGCTTCCATGTCTTCCTTCAACGAACACTCGAACCTCGGCTAAAACGCGAACTGTTTCAAAGCTAAAGCCCTCAGAATCGGTTTCACAATCAATAGATATGATCTTTGCTTTTTTATTCATTAAACCAAGTCCCATACCTACACCTTCCATTCTCTATCTAAGAGTAATAGGCGATTAACAGTCTTATAAGTCTGTTCACTTGCATTAGTGTTATCAGCATAAAATCCTCCGGTTGAACCATCTCTAGATTCATAAAAATGACTTGATAGCATAATTACTGCTTGTTTAGTTCTTTCGGTCATTTCATGACTTTGATAGTATCCTTCTTCTAAATGCTGATAACCTTCTGCATAGGATATAGCGGCAGAAATGAATGAAATGATAAGATTATCATCATCTTGGAATGTAACAATTAAATTATTTTTAACTTGTTCTAATAAATCATTAGGACTCATCTATGCCACCTCCTATTCTTAGTTTCCTGTTCCTGATGTAGCCTTTTGTTTTAATACTTTTACTGCTTCAGGAAGGATTAACTTACCATCAACTCTTTGAGTTGCAACGAATCCTGTTTGATCGTTTGCAGCATATAATTCAGATAATTTCTTAAAGATACGTCCTTGTCTATCTGCAATCCAGTAATATGAGAAATCACCAAATGCGATAGTCTTTGCACCTGCTGCAATTGTAGGAACATAACTTGATGTATAGACAGGTCTTCCTAAGATTGTATCTGGTTGACCAGCAGTTAAACCTGGTTGCCATAAATAGTTATTGTTATTATCTTTAAGTTTTCTAATAGCCTTAACTGTTGAATCATTAACAAGCCATACAGCATTCTTTCTGTAAGGTGCCTTTAATGAATGGAATAAATCAATTAATTCATCAGCTGTAATTGCTGTAGCTGACGCTGCAGTTACACCAACATCTGCACCACCTGTTGAATTGAAGATACCAGTAGGTTTACCAGAACCATCACCAACAAAGAATGCTTCTTCCTCTTTTGTACCAATTCTTCTTGCGAATTCTTTAGTAATATATGCTTCTAAGTTAAATGCACTATCATTTAAAAGTTCATTTGAAACTTTAATTAAAGTACCTAACTTATATGCACCGATAGAAACTTGGCTGAATGCATCATCACTATCAGTAATTGTTCCTTCTTCATCTACCCAAGAAGCTGAACCTTTTGATGCAACAACAGGAATCTTCTTATCACCAGATGAAGTATTGATTACATGAGCAAGTTTTCTGAAGATATTTTCTTCCTCTAATGCTTCAACAAGTGTTGTTTCATATTCATCAGGAACTAAATAGCCACCTTCTGAATCAGTACCAATTTGAAGTGCATCAGCAACTTCTGGTCTCATATGCTTCATTCTCATAGCATTCCAGAAGTTCTTTTTATAATTCTTTGAAGCTCTACCTGTCTTTTCTTCTTCATCTGTCATTGGTTTAGCTACGATTGGATTATTAACAGGTTTATTAAGTTCTGCTTCAATAGCATTCATTCTTTCAGCACGTTTGATTTCTGCTGTTAATGCATCAAATCTTTTTTCCATTTCTTTGTATTTAGCGTCATCTTCTTCGCTTAATACACCATCTTTGTTTTGAGCTTCTAGGAATGCATTCATGGCTTTCCATAGGTTAGCTCTTTTTTCAACGAGTTCATTAATAGTCAACATGTTCTTTTCCTCCTATATTAATTTTTTAATTGTGACCAAATTGTTTTTTAATTCTTTAACACTACGACCATTCTTTGGTGCAGTCTTATTTGAAATCTTATTTGCTAAAGCCATATCAAATTCTTTTGAAGCAAAAGCATATGCTTCTGTTGAATCTTGTTTCTTTTCATCAGTTAAGATTTCATCAGCAAAACCTAGTTCAACTGCCTTCTTAGCATTCATCCAAGTTTCGTTGTCCATTAAATGAGATAGAACTGTTCTTGATTGCTTTGTTTTAATTTCATAAGCATTAATAATGGATTCTTTTACCTCATTTAAAATATCGATAGCCTTTTCCATATCTTTCTTTTCACCAAAGGCCATCATTGATGGGTTATGAATCATAAGCATAGCTGTAGGCGCAAGCATAACTTTAGTACCTGCCATAGCAATTACTGAAGCCGCTGATGCTGCAATACCATCAACCTTAACAGTGACTTCATCCTTATAATCCATAAGCATTGAATAAATCTGTGAAGCTGCGATGCAATCTCCACCAGGACTATTAATCCAGATGGTAATAGGACCAGTTCCACTAAAGAGTTCTTCTTTAAACATTCGAGGTGTTACATCATCTTCAAACCATGATTCTTCTGCGATTGTTCCGTTAAGTTCTAGTACTCTTTCTTCCTGACCTGCTTCGTTCTTCATCTTTTTGAAGTTCCAAAACTTCTTCATCGGTTGATTCCTCCTTCTTTTCTTTATCTGCATAAGCACCTGCTTTATTAAGAGGTAGCATATTGCCATTAATTAGATATAAGTCTCCACCATCTTCAGCAGAAATCTTATCTAGGTTTTCAAGTTCTCTTATATCGTTTGCACTCATCCATCCATTTTGTCTTGCTGTTGCATAGCCTTGCATTCTAGACTGATAGTCACCTCTTAAGAGTCCTTCAACATTAAATTTAAAGAAATAAGTCTTCTTTTCTTCTAAACTTAAAAGGGCTCTATTTAAAGATTGTTCCCATCTAATAATCCATGGATCTAAAGTGTATTTAACAAACTCTAATGATTGCTGTTCAATATTAGAGAAGCTTGATTTTTCTAAGTCTCCTACCATATGAGGCGGAACTCTAAATATACGAGCAATTTCATTTATTTGAAATTTACGTGTTTCTAAAAACTGAGCTTGTTCTGGTGAAATAGATATAGGTGTATATTTCATACCTTCTTCAAGTACTGCAACTTTACCAGAATTAGCCGAACCTCCAAAGGTACTATTCCAATTTTCACGAAGTCTTGCAGGATCTTTAATAGTTCCTGGATGTTCTAAAACTCCTGAAGGTGCTGCACCATTAGCAAAGAACTTCGCTCCATATTCTTCAGTAGCAATTGCAAGTCCGATAGCATTCTTAGCCATAGCAATTGGTGAATAACCAACTAAACCATCAAAGCCAAGTCCTGGAATATGTAATACATCACGAGTACTAAGTGTTACCGTTCCTACTTCTTTACCTTCTTCTTGGCTTCTTTGGTATGAATAATAAAGAGTTCCTTTATCATCTCTATCTACCGACATCTTATTTGGCATTAAAGGATATAAAGCTATTACTTCACCTTTTCCATTTCTAATAATCTGTGCATAGGCATTACCCCATAAAAGTAAATGCGTCATTAATGTTTCTCTAAAAACAAATGATGACATTTCCGGATTTGGTTCATCATGAAGTAAATGATATAGGTTATTATCTATTGCCTTAGATTTAGAACCATCTTCGTTATACTTATAAAAATGTAGAGGTAAGCCTGCGACTGCTTCAGCTAGGATTCTTACACAAGAATAAACTGCAGTCATTTGCATAGCACTTCTTTCAGTTACTGCTTTACCAGCACTACTTCCTCCTATATAGAAGGTGTACTGACTTCCTACTGTTCTATTTTGTGGATGGTCTCTTGCTTTTCTATGAAATAATCCCATTTAAATTCCTCCTATATGAATAGAAGGCCTCTTGAATCATATACAGATTCATCACCACCTTCATTTCTAATTGCTCTATCAAGTGCCATAACTGTTGCCACAGCACCATCTATCTTTTCTGTTGATTTTGACTTATCCATTTTTATATTTCCAGCTGGATCAGTTCTAATACAGACGTTATCCATCATCCACCTTAAAACTGGGTGACCATTATGTTTTATTCTTTTAGCAAGTACTAGATTCATTAGTTCCTTTGTAGATGGACTCATATCTTTAAAGCCCTGGCCAAATGGAATAACAGTAAATCCCATATTATCTAAATCCTGAGTCATTTGAACTGCACCCCATCTATCGAAGGCTATTTCTTTAATGTTGTATTTCATTCCTAAATCCTCAATGAATTTCTCGATGAAAGCATAGTGAATTACATTGCCTTCAGTAGTTTGAATATATCCGCCTCGTTCCCATACATCATATGGAACATGGTCTTTTAAAACACGAGCGTTCATATTCTCTTCAGGTATCCAAAAGTAAGGTAGTATATAGTAATTCTCATCTTCTTCAGTTGGTGGAAATACCAATACTAAAGCTGTGATATCTGTTGTACTAGATAAATCTAGGCCTCCATAACAAACTCTGCCTTCTAAATCTTCAGGCCTGAATTTATGTTTACATGAATCCCACTTTTCCATTTGCATCCATCTAACGGATTGTTTAACCCATTGATTAAGTCTAAGTTGTCTGAATGAATTCTCTTCAGCAGGATTTTGTCTTGCTGACTCACACGCAGCTTTTACTTTATCTAAGGTTACGGTTATACCAAGTGATGGATTAGCCTTTTTCCATACTTTTGGATCAGTCCAATCATCATCTGGATCTGCACCATAAATAACAGGATAGAAAGTTGGATCTTTCTTTCTACCTTCTATGATATCTTTAGCCTTTTGATGTACTTCATATCCTATGGATTTTGTATCATCACCTGCTGTTGTGATTAAAAAGAATAATGGTTGCTTTCTAGCATCACCAGAACCTTTAGTCATAACATCATATAGTTTTCTATTCGGTTGAGTATGAAGTTCATCAAACACAACTCCTGAAACATTGAATCCATGCTTAGAGTAAGCTTCAGCAGATAATACCTGATAAACACTATTCGTAGGTTTATATGTGATTCTTTTAGTTGCTTTTGAAACTACACATCTTTTACTTAATGCTCTATCAAGTCTTACCATATCTGCTGCTACTTGGAATACAATTGAAGCTTGGTTTCTATCTGCAGCACATCCATATACTTCAGCTCTTTCTTCACCATCAGCACATAAAAGATATAAAGCAACTGCTGCTGCAAGTTCTGATTTCCCCTGCTTCTTAGGTATTTCAATATAAGCTGTATTAAATTGCCTATAGCCATCTGGTTTCAATGTTCCAAACACATCTCTAATAATCTGTTCTTGCCAGTCAATAAGTTCAAAGTTCGTATCATACCATTGACCGATTGTATGTTTTAAACATTGTATAAAATTAACAGCAAAGTCTGCTGCCTTTTTATCGTAAATGGAGTCTTTCGCTTTGAACTTTGTGGGAACATACTTCTTGAGTTTCCTCATGCGCCTTTTCCTCCATTTAAATCTAAAAGAAAAAGGTTTCATCATTAGATGAAATCCCATTCTTAATTTCTTATTTCTTTTACTTAGTCTCGTTACTAGCGAGGTTGAATGCATCTAATGCCTCTTTTGTCCCGCATGAAGGACATATTTCAGTTTTGTTATCTTTTCTGGATAATGCTGGGTATCCCTGATACTCTTTACCACATATAGGACAGGTTCTTAATATCTCAACCCTATCTTCACCATAGACAACATTTAAGCTTGAGCCATTATCCCATTCAACTAATATTGAGCCTATATCATCAACACCAACAACTGTACCTTTAGTTCCAACTGGTGGTGCTTGCATATCATCCATATGGACTAGGATAACCTTAGTCCCTTTTGGATAACTTCTTTTAATAATATCTAATAATTCTTTTCTCATATTTCTTCACCATCTTTACCAAATAACTTGATTTGTCTTATCGTATCATTGTGGAATAAGGCAATGGCGTAAATCAATGCATTTTCTTCAGTCCAGCCTAATGAATTAATGTAATAGTTAACTAGGTATTCAATACCCTTTCTTGAGGTTTCGGTTTTATCGCAATATTCATATAATTCTTTTCTTAATTCATCAACCTTACTGTTTTTCTTTACTTCTTCAATTCTGAATTCTTCTTTAGCATCTAGATTGTGAATGAATGTTTCAGCCTCAAGTTCTGTTTCAAAATAACATATTGCTTCACCGTCTATATTTACTACCTTATAATCTAATGATTTCATAGTTTGTACCTCCTATTTGGTCATACATATATATCACTCTAAAGGCCAATAATAGCAAGTTAATTCGCAGGTATATTTTCTAGATTTTTCACTAGTTCTTTATACAGTAATTTAACGCCATTTCTTATGCAGTAAACACCATCAGAATCATTAGTATTATCAACGTATCTTCTTAAAATAACTGATGCATATTTTTCATCAAGTTCCATCGTATAACAAATTCTATTTGTTAATTCACAAGCCATAAGTGTTGAACCAGATCCACCAAAGGTATCTATTACAATCGCATTTTCTTGACTTGAGTTTTGAATTGGATAAGAAAGTAAATCTAGTGGTTTTGATGTTGGATGATTCTCATTTCTCTTAGGCTTTTTGAAGTTCCAGATAGTAGTTTGTTTTCTATCTGAATACCAGCTATGTTTTCCATTCTTTAAGAAGCCATATAAAACTGGTTCATGTTGCCATTGATAATCACTTCTTCCAAGTACAAGTGAATCCTTAACCCATATACAACAACCTGCAAGATGGAATCCTGCATCAATAAATGCTGTTCTAAAATTAAGTCCTTCTGTATCAGCATGGAAACAATATGCTGCAGCACCACTTTCACAATGGTCTACCATATTCTTAAATGCTGATAATAAGAACTTATAAAAGTCTTCATTCTTAAGTGAATCGTTTTGAATCTTTAATCCTGCTGATGAACAGAATGAAACTCCATAAGGCGGATCAGTTAGAACTAAGTTAGCTCTTTTACCATCCATTAGTTTATTTACATCTTCTGGATTAGTTGCATCACCACAGACAAGTCTATGTCTTCCAACTACCCAAACATCGCCTTTTTCAACAAAGGCTGCTTCTTCAAGTGCTTTTGTTAAGTCGTAGTCATCATCTTCAACTTCAGTCTTTTCTTCTTCGAAGAAATCTTCAATCTCATCTGAATCAAATCCTGTCAAAGATAAATCAAATGCTTCATCTTCTAATGCTTCAAGTTCTATCTTTAATAATTCTTCATCCCAACCCGCATCAAGTGCCATTCTATTATCTGCAATAATATATGCTTTCTTCTGTGCTTCAGTTAAATAATCAACTAATACACATGGGACTTCATTTATTCCTTCAGCTTTTGCAGCAAGTACTCTACCATGGCCTGCGATAATATTAAAATCTTTATCAATGATTACAGGATTAATAAATCCAAACTCACGAAGAGATGATCTAAGTTTAATTATCTGTTCAGGACTATGAGTTCTAGCATTATTCACATAAGGGATTAACTTATTGATATCAACTAGTTTCATTTCTTTAGTTGTTTTACTCATTAGAATAACCCCCATTCAGCAAACTTCTCAAAACCTCCTAAGTCATTAATAAACTCACGAGCGATTTCAACTACTTCTTCATAAGGTTTATTATCGATATATTCATCACCAATAGCACATGATAGTTCTACTACTTGATTAGTTGCTTGAGCTTTTAAGAAACAATAAATGTTAACTGATACATCCGCTTTTGATAAGTCCTTACCATGAAGGCCTCCTCCTGTAACTGAATCAGCCATATCAGAACCTAACTTTCGGTTAGTTGCACCAGTATCTACATCAGTTCCACCAGTCCATTCACCTAAAGGATTAATAATAGCTTTAGGATATTTCTTTTTAAGTTCAAAGTTTCTAGCCTTTGATTGACAAATAATTAGTTTATCTTTATCGATGATATATTTACCATCGCTATGATATTCTGCATAAATCTTTCTAGCAATTTCAGATAGATTCTTTTGCTCTTTAGTTAAAGGCACTCCTTTAAAGATTCCATTATCACCACATCTAATCTTATCTGATTGATTATCTGCTAAATGGAAGTCTTGTGGAACTTCAACATAGTCAATAAAGACTCTACCTGCGATTCTTCTTGCAGCTTTTAATACATCCTTTTTATCTAAATAAACACTAGTTTCAGCAATAATGTGACATTTGCCATGGCCAATTAATACTTCAACAGCAATTCTAGGATTCTTAGCTTCTTTATAAGCAAGATCTACAATAGCACCCGCTATTCTATCTGCAACCTTATCAGGATGTTTTGGATTTACTTTTTCAAACATTTCTTTTCCTCCATTTAAAAAGGCCACTATTTCTAGTGACCATTATTTCATTTCTCGTGACCTTAGTAATTTTTCCATCATATTATCATTTGGATTTGGTCCACGATAATCTACACAGCAGTTTTCTTTTACCACTTGGTATATCTGAAGCCAAGCAAGTGTTGTTTGCTTCATAAAAGATTGACTCATTGCTACATATGGACTTTGAATAGGATTTCCACTTGTAGGATGTTTACCTAAGAAGCCATACTTAGTAATAGCTTCTTCACATTGAATCCATCTAGCTACGCTCATCGCATATGCTTCTATCAATTGTTTATTAACTATTGATTCACACCCTAATCTTTTAAGCCAATCCCAAGTTTCTTTATATATCTCACCAGCTTCTAAGTTTCTACCATCTCTTTGCTGGGCAGATAAATACTCTTTTACAGGTGGCATATCAACTGCTTCTAAATCCGCACCTTCAAATTTAGGTGCTTCAATTACTTCTAATTTTCTATGTCCTGGATTACCTGCTTCAAGCTTTTCAATTAAACCTTTCTTTGGTCTACCTTTTCCTACATTTTTAACACCTTTTAGTGATACTCCTGATGCCATAAAACACTCCTTTTATATAACTTAGTTATATAACTCTACTTGAAAATATAATCAAGCCTATTCCCCTTTTATTTTCGCGAAAGATGCACACGAAACCCCAGGCCGATTTTCATAGAAAATCGTGTAGAGATTTTCATCCCCCTAGGCTATCTATTTTCATTTGGATGACGGTCTCCAAGTTCAATATGAATTTTGTTATGGCAGGATTTACATAGACTCATAAGGTTTGATTCAGCATTGGTTCCACCTCTATTCACTGGTACGATGTGATGAACCTCTTCTACAGGAGTAATTCTGCCTTCCTTTAAACATCGTTCACATAGTGGATGAGCTTTGACATACTTATCTCTTATTCGTTTCCAAGCACGACCATATTTCTTTTTATGATCAGGCGAGCGTTCGTATCTATCATAGACTTGAACTGCTTCTTTAGCATGCTTATCACAATATGTACCTGATGTTAGGTTAGGACAGCCTGGATATCTACATGGTTTTAATGGTTTGTGTGGCACTCTATTCCTCCTTTCAGGCAAAGAAAAAAGCCCAGAGGCGTGATTCTGGACTTCTATTCTTCTATGGCTTTCGCCAATTATAGCATATCATAAGAGGTGCCTGTTTCACAATGTGCCAGCCTGTGCCACGCTGTGCCAAATTTAAAGCACCAGATTATCTAGTGCTCTACGATGTAATCTCATAAGTGTTGATTTGGAAGCATACATTGCATCTTCAATTTCACTCCATGAAAGCCAATCTATATAATGTAATATTAAAACTAGTCTTTCATCTTCATTAACCATTTTAGATATCGATGATTCTATTTCACCCTTAACTGCAGATGCAGATGCTTCTAATTCTTTTAGTTCTCTTTCTGCATCTAATCCTCTTAACACCCATTTAACAAATGGTGCTTCATAGGAAGGACTACAATCAACCCTTTCTTGAGAAAAGTCCTGTCCAGGGATTGAATGTGATCGTTCCTCACAAAAAGCAATATACTGCTTCTTTTTCTCTATCTTTTCTATTAAATTGTGATATCGACACAAGTATTCTTTCTTTTCCAAATTCATCACCACGCCATTTACTTTATATCTAGTTTACTAGATATCTTTTTTTAAAATAATTCGCATAATGTGATATTCGTACTTAAAAATAAAAAGCGGTCAACTTGACCACTTTCTAATTTGTGACTTTCTTTACGATTTTCACCACTAGGAATATAACTACATAAGCTGTAAAACCTATAGTAAGGATATTAAGATATTTAACAGTGTATAGTATCTTAATAATTCCCCACATAATTTCCAAGAAGCACTTAAACAAAGCCCAGAATCCTTGTAAGAAATCCATTAGAATCACCTCCTTGGATATAGAATACACCCATATTTTATATATGAGACTATCCTGACACCAAGTCGGAAATTATAGGCTTAAATTATCGTTTTTCGGAAATTATTTTTCTATTTTTTAAGTAAAAATTACAATCAATCATACGCACTGCAATATACAATAACGTTACTTCATTGAATACTAAAGTTAAATAAGTGATTACATTAACATCAGAAATTTGTAATCCATATACTATTAAAGTGCTAAAAGCAAGTTCAATAAGCAATACTATGTATTCAAAAATATATACTTTAAATCCACTCGTTTTATTTGATTTCTTAAAAAGATTAATACCAAATATAGTGCTAAACGCTTCAAAGATTATTATAAGTAAATATATTAATATTACTGACACCTCTGTTCTAACGCCACAGAATAATATAAGTACCAGTGTTAAGGATAGAACAATTGATATTTGCATAAATAAAAACTTAATTATTGGATGCTTCTCATTTTTATCATTGCTTATGAATTGAACATTCTTTCTATCTTCAACAACTTCATCAATGTAATTTTCTGAAGATGTCCATTGAATTATAAAAAATATAACCTCAATCAATAACACTAATGAAGCAATGCCTATAGACCATGTCATAAGAGAATTATTAACAATTAGTGTTGAAATTATATGTAGAGCAATTACTGGAACTATAAACAATCCCATTAATAACGAATACTTGAAGTTGGGTATTTTATATCTAAAAGGAATTTTAGGAGTATCGATTACATTTGGAACTGGTTCATCTTCTTTAAATAAGACAGTTGATTCATCAATACCATATGTTTTACAAAATAGCTTTGCAAATTCGTAGATATTCTTAGTCTTACCTTTTTCAAATTCAGAAACTCTGCTAGCATTACTATATCCCATTTGTTTAGCTACTTCACCCTGTGTTAATCCCATTTCTTTTCTTTTGGTTTTAACACATGCGATTATTTCTTCATCTGTTCTACTACTTGCCATATAATTCCTTTCTAATGTCAATCTCTCTATAGTTATTTGACATTCAAATCATAAAAATAAAATTTGCACTAAAACAACCACTTTCAGTAGGTTAATGACTAGTTATGTATGTATCTTTCCATTTTGAGATACAAATAACTAAGATTATTTACGCTAAAGAATTTATTATTGTTTGCTTCTTAAATGTTTAGGCAATAGCATGTCTAATTCTTCAGGAGTAAAAAATTGTTCTTCTTCTGTCTTTAAGGCTTTTTGTGCCAATGAATATGCCTTACTATTAGTCAAAGGTTCATGAGCATAAATATTTCCTAACTTTTCAGTTAAATAGTCTCTTTTATCTAAAACTTTACTATCAGATAATGAATCAAAATCAGTTAAATACGATAAGTACTCTTCTCTTAATTTCCATAATTCATTTGCTGTTTGAGTATGAGCTACTATTCTGGATTCCATAGACGAAGATTTTTGATATGCTGTTAGGGCTAGTGTTACTGTCGTAATAATAGCTGTTATTATTTCTACTGCTTTAATATTATCAACGCAAATAATAGTAATTAAACCACCTGTAGTCAATGCTGACAATATAATTAAAACCCACTTAATAATATTATTTCTTTTTGATAATATGTTTGCAGCTTTTAAATGTGTAGTATATGTGTATACAAGTTTACCATAATTCTCTTTAACTTGATTTAGTATGCCACTACGATTAACCTGGGAATTTTGATCCATAAACTTTCCTCCAATTTGCTTTTGCTGAATAATAGTATTTATTCTCTTCTGCTTCTATCGCCGCTAAAGAGTTATTATATGCTTCAGTTGCTTCTCTTTTAAATGTATACTTCTTATATACATGCCAGTCGCTACCTGGAACAATCCAATATTCTTGATCATGATGATCAATTAGATATTTCATAAAATCTCGTGTAAAGTAGTCATAGTACAAGAAAGATTTATCTTTATAAGTATAATTGCTAAGAAATCTATAGCACATAACATCTATCAAAATACCTGATAATAAAACAGTGTTGGTCTTATTCCATTCACGAATCATTCTACATAAACGTTTTAAATTACCATTACATTTTTTATCCATATCGTTAAATTCATCAATTTCATTTTTCGGGTCCATGACTCTCCAACTGCCACCATCATTAGAATCTGGATATGTATAAGAATGCCCGTCTTTATTAATAAATGCTGGCACAACTTCAAACTTCATTCCATCAGAAAAATTTACAACAACAACTTGTCCATCTCCACCTACATCTGTATTTGGATAAGTATTTTTTATTGAATTTTTTACAGCCTGTAGTAATGCTGATTGTCCATTTGAATAATACGCATTATACTTTGCATATATTTCGTATGGTAAAACAAAAACCATATCAATATCACTTGTATATATATCTGTCCCTCTACCATGAGATCCAGCATAAAAACTATGATTAGTGTCTGAATATGATGAATAAAAGTCAATATTCAAACGCTTTGTTATTAAGTGAAACCTTTGTGTTTTGTTTGTTTCATCTGTATCCGACAAATGTAATTCTTTATAGAAATTTTCAAAATTTTCTGCTACTCCCATATTTTTTCACCTTTCTCGTATCAAACATTATCTTATCTCGTCTATTGTATACATCCATTCAACCCATGCCTTAATGGTTGATACTCTTCTATTTACAGTCGAGTCCGCTAAATTAGGCTTATTTTTCCTTATTTCGTTTTTAATGACTTCAACATTTACTTTTTTTGAATCTTTAAACTGTTTATAAACATTACCAAACATCTCATTATTTAATAACTGACTATAAATATCTAGGATAATCCTACCTTCGTTTTTCATCAAATTATTTGCTCTATCAGTAAATGTCTTGTCATGCTTTAGATACTTAAAAAACTGAAGAGCAGAAAAATAATATGCCACTTGTCTAGTTGTACTTACATGGATTAATTCCATGGCTTTTGCTTTATCAGTAATCACAGATTCATCGGCCATAACAAGTTTTATAATTTTAGTCATATCATTTGCCTGTGGAAAAGGAATATTATTATCCATTCCCCAGAAAATAGCTTCTCTTCCAGTTCTTCTTTCTGCACCATTACAATTAATAGATCTTAGTGTTGGAAACTTATTTACATCATAAAAAATCTTATACTTAGGATCTTGTTCGAATAGTTCTGTAACTTTTTGAGTTGCATTATTACTGATAATTACAAATGCACCTTTACTTAGTGCTTTGTCACATTCATCCTTTAATTCACGGAAGTTTTCAAATGAAAAACCATCCATTTGATATTTAGTGAATCCATCATCATCTTCATAATCATATGGAGGATCTAAATAGATAACATCACCATCTTTAGCTAATCTTATGCAATGCTCATAAGAACCATTCATTATTATTATCTCATTATCTTTAGAAGATAAGTAGTCGTGTATTTCTTTTAAATTTTCTCTATCGCAAATTAATGGATTATGATATCGACCAATAGGTGTATTAAATTCACCCCTACTATTTACTCTATATAATCCATTATAACATGTTCGATTAAGAAAAATCATACGAGCAGCTCTTTCAACATTTGTATATCCATTTGGCCACCTATCGGGATTTCTATCCCAAGCTCTCACCTCATAATAATAATCATCAGGGTCTTCTTTATAATTAATAGCATGCATATCCAAAAGTCTAATCAATTCTTCATATTGATCAGACTGAATCACTCTATAAGCATTAATTAGATCTTCATTTAAATCATTAATAATTGCTTTCTTTGGCTTCTTATCAAAGAATACTGCTCCTCCACCGATAAAAGGCTCTAAATAAGTAAAACTTGAACCTGGAACAACAGAATCATCAATGAACTCATTTATCCTTTTTAATATTTGACGTTTACCGCCTGCCCACTTTACAAAAGGTTTCATTAATTAATCATCTCCATTGCACATATATTCTACCATTTTTTGATAGATCATTTCTTCTATATCTTCTTCTGATATACAATCAAGTAATCTAACGCTGCCAATAATAGAAACATATTTAGCAATTTCTGGATATAAGTTATTTGATTCTTTATCAGGTTTAGCATTTACTGCCTTCTTTTCCCCTTTTAATATTCCTCTAACAAGATGTTCTTCTGATGAAAAAGAACGCCATGTTAAGTTTCTAAATCTTTCTGGATTGTCGATAACCCATTTTGTAAGCTCATATTTATCTTTACTTTTTTCATCTACAGTTAAAGCAACCCTAAAATAACATCTTGATAAAACTCCGAACATAAGTCCTCTTCTTGTACCACCTGATTGAAGCCAGTGGTCTGTAAAAGTAGATTTTCCTCTTATTTTCATCATAGTTCTAACTGTCTTATAAAATTTATCTAAATGAAGCCATAACCAAAATCTCTCATCACATAGTATATATCTAGGAAGAGTATTTAAACTCTCATAAATTGCAATTGAATTTTTAAAATCAATCTCTTTATCTAAAGAATCTGGATTATCTAAAAGTTCAAAATCTTCAACTTGAAGCTTTTTTTCAACGAACATTGGTTGAGGAACTATAGTTTTAATCCATGAGTTATCTTCATTTTCAGCTATTCTTTTTGCAAAACTATCAGCATTTTCTCTTAAATAAGCTAGAGCATCTTCTGTTAGCATTTTAATATTTATCTTACTCATTTGCATCTCCTCCATCTGTTCTATTAGTTTCTACTACCATTTTTTTCAAAGCCTCACCTAGTGGCTTACCTAATAATTGTTGAGCTAACAATACTGGCGAAACATTTATAAAGTCTTCTAAGGTTAAATCTTTACCATTTAATCTCTTATATGAAGATAAAATGCTTCTAAACCATGTATATTTATTTCCAACATCTTCTAAATCATTTGAACCATCTTGGACAGTTTTCTTACATAAAGTTAAACCTTCAATCAATGATGGAACTAGTAGCATATTAAATACTACTTCTTTGTATGTTGGAACAGTATTAACAATCTTACAATTCTTATAGTCTTCATCTGAAAGCGAAATAGTAATCTTCTTTCCCATTTCGCAATCAACTTCAAATGTACCATCATTAATATTTTCGTTTGGTATAATAGAGAAGATTGATTTTACTAAATTATTTTCTGATTCATCATGCTTGAATCTAACATTGAATCCGTCATTAGCACAAACAATATCATATTTTTCTATTTCAAAATCTATATTTTGATAATCTTCATCAAACTCATTAGATGCCATGACAAAGTCTTGCGTTGCAACTGCAAACATAGAAATATCAACTTTTTCAGTAAAATCACTTTTAAACAATTTTATATTCTTAGGTTCTTTACCTATAATAAACGCTTTTCTAAACACTGTATCAGAGCATTCAACAACTAGTCTAATTTCAATTTTTTCTTCATCAAATAAGTCATTAACTAACTTACTATCAGTTGAAAACTTAATATCAGATAAGACATACGCAAGTTCATCTTCAGCAGGTGTGAAAGATATTTCAAAAAATGCATTAGGAAAGTTAGAATATACTTTATTATTGTTTAATACTGGGTATGGAAATATTTTACTTTTTACTTGCATATAACTTTCACCTCACTTGCGAAATAACCATTTGAGTTCGTTTTAACATCAAGAATTATTTTTTCATTCGTCTTAATTTGGAATGGACCGTATTCCTTTTTATCATCACTAGATATAACCGAACCATTACACTTTAGTTCTTCTATATCGACTGAAACAGAATTATTTGAATCATCAAGTAAAGAAATATTTAGATAACATTGTTCATAATCAATAGGTGCAATAAATATAACTTTTAATCTTCCTTCAGACTTATTTGTAGAAATAACTTTATATTTTACTCCTGATAGTTTTGAACGTTTGAAGATGATATTGTCACCTTCTTGTTGACCGCTAGATTCACTTCCAGGATGTCTTCCTTCACCGCTTCTATCATTTTCACCAATTGGATGTTGTACATCTCCATCTTTTCCATCATCAACTTCACCAATATCTGGTTCAAGTCCGTTTCCATTATTATTTTCTTGATTAGCATTACGTTCAAATGTTTTATTTTCTTTAGGCTTAGAAATACTAACATTTTCTACAGGCTTTTGAGCTCCATTTGCACCTGAACTAGAATCTCCTCCATTATCAACATCAGGAAGATAATCACCAGCACCGTTTGGATCTAATGGCTCGTTATCTCCAATTTTCAAGCACTCAATAACTCTATCCTTGATTTGTTGCTTTATATCATTAATAACTTGTTGAATCTCTTTTCTCTCGTATGGATCTTTAATACGATTGACTTCCCAATCAATATGTTGCGCATTTTCAATATCTCTAAGTTTTACACCAAGACTTCCTTCATTAATTATACACATAGCTGAAACTCTAAAACTTGAGCCTAATGATTCATCTTTAATCTTCATTAATGGGTGTCTAATCATTGCACATTTATGTGTTGCTAAATCCTCTTCAGACTTTTCTAAAGGTAATACATATAAATCACAGTTACCATATTCAGTTTCGATATCATATGTGATAACTTTTCCATCTTTGTTAGTTAATAATCTATATTGAGAAATAACATTACTTCTATTTCCTTTAGTTATAATTGAATTGTCAAATACAATATCTTCAATTGTATCTTTATTAATTTCAATTCCGTTTATTGCAACTTCTAATTCACCTCTAACAATTGTAGCCATAAATGAGTTTAATAAACTATTAATTACTTCTTTATCCCAGCCATCTTCATTATTAAAGCCAAGAATAAAAATGTCTGTTCCAAATTCGCTACTTCTAGAAGTGAAAGATGGATCAAGTTGAGAAATCTTATCTAATGCACCATTTAGATCATCCTTACAAAAATATCCAGTTCCTTGAGTATAGTCCCTATTTTCACATTCAACATCATCAACGTATCCTGAAACAAGAGCAGAAACGCCTATAGAACCTTCATAAACACCTGGTTCTTCATCGATGTTCTTGTTACATTTAGTTGAATAAAAAACAGTTCTCAATAATGACATAGATATAGCCGCGTTTTTACCAACACCTTTAGAACCACCCGCCATAATACCAGGTTTTTCAGAAACACCAGTACCTTTTGAAAGTGCCAAGAAATGATTGTTTTTTTGTACAGTTGTTTCTACGCCAATTAAGCCTGTCGTATTAAAATCACTAACTCTTAAACAAAGGATTTCATCTTCATCTAATCTATCTAACATATCTTGATATACTTCAACATATTCAGGCTTGTAATAATAGAATTCTTTACATCTACGCATTGCATCCCTCAATGTGTTTTTATCAGGAATATCTGATGTCTTTATTTTAAATAAAGAAAATTCTACCTTTGTTGGTTCTTCGTCTGATGATCTAGCATCAATTGAATTTTGTAATACTTCTCTTGCAAAAGCTTGAAAAGGTGCTTTTTTGAAAGTTTCAGTATCACCACTACTTATACCTTTCTTTTCCCCATGGTTACTCGCAGGGAATCTCCATTTATTATTTTCCATATAATTACCTCCTATAACTCGAACCTTTTATTTTTTCTCTTTTTATCATTAGATTTTAATAACATCTCTTTAGACTTAGCTGCCTCAGCTGATATCGCATCAAATATTTTTTCAATCTCTTCATCTGTATATTCATAGAATGAAGAATTACTTAAATTAGTAAGCTGTGAGAGTAATGTTAAAATCTTAGATACTCTGTTTTCAGAAATTCTTTTAAAATTATCTCTTTTGTTTTCCATATCCTCACTCCTCGTGTAATTTCAACTATATTATAAACGAAAAAAGCAAAACATACAATAGTTTTGCAATATTTTCGTAATATTTTTCAATTATTTTGTAAAGTGAGGGTATTTTAGTTCTTTTTTAGAAGTAAATATTCAAGCTTTTTATACTTGTCTCCCTTTAATTTTATGCAGATAGAATCATCAAAGAATGATCTACATAACCCTAATAATAAATATTTGTTCCATTCAAGGCCAACATTAGGTAATGCGTTATACCCCATATATGTTTCACTGTCAATAGTTCCAAAGCTATCAATATAAAAAAGCAATTCAGATTTTATTTTTTCTTGTAGCTCTGGACTCAAATCTAGTTTATCTTTTTTTACTAGCTTTGATTCTTCTGTTTGAACATATTCATCAGCAGCATCTTCAAAAAGTGCTAGTATATTGTCAAGTTTCTTTAAATGCATTTTATCAACATATTGATTTATCTTAGAAACTGTTATTTCATCTAAAGAATATGCATAAGAATATATAATCTCATCATTATTTAAATTTGGATTCTTATTTTTACTAATAAATGGTTCTTTAAAATAATATTTTTTTGATAGATATACTCTTACTATAAAATATAACCCCTTAGGATTATTAAAATCATCAAGAGAATCTAATAACTGTGGTTGCATCATTTTTAATCTAGCATATAGCTTGTTAATGACTATAATTTCACTCTTTAACGAAATAAATAGTGCTTCAATTTCATTATCTAAAGTTTGTACATACTTTTTTTCTATTGAATTTGAAGACAAGTGGTCATATAAAGGTCTATTTTTATAATAATCATCTAAATATTCTAGATATCTTTTTATAATTCTATAATTTTTATCTTGCTCAGAATAAAATTTCTTTTCTAAATACTCTAATACTTTAACCTTATAATTTGTAAAGTAATAATAATCATCAAACAAAAAGAAATCATTGTATCCAGGACTAACTTTTGAAAGAAATTTATTAACAGTAGCAAAATTAGAAATTATCTTCCCAATTCTCTCTTGATCAAACTCTTTTAAAGCAAGCATTTTAGAAAAGCAATTAATGGTTTTGGCTCTTACCATTTCTTTTACTTCTTTTGGTTCTGAAACAAAGTGTCTTCTTATATAAAATGTACATTCATTCAAAGGCACATTGTATTCTTTTAACAATCCTTGTATGTTCATCATCGCACGAGTAGCCGTATGATTAGTATTTAAAAATAAGTTTTTATAAGGAGTGTAATTAGTTCTTTTATCACGTGAAAAAATATCTGTTTTTGTCCAGTAATAATGAATGTTCAATAACTCTTCCTCAGTTTTAGGTTCTCGTTCATCTAAAGCAGATAAAATACTAAGAGTCATTTTATTCCATGCACTTGCATATATTTCAATATCCTTATATTTAAAATAATAAGGAACAGTTTCATCAAGAGAAGGCAAAGAATTTGTCATATCAAATTCATAATACCTTTTACCATTTATATACAACAATTTATACTTTTTTTCCAATAATCCCATAGGTAAATAACACTCCTTTCAGTGTTACATAATTTTTCCAGTCTATTTTATAAACACTATTACTTCATCAGGTTCGTACTGCATATTTGTTAAAATGATTTTTAATATTTTAATTTTTCTATCAGTACTATAGTTAGTTTCAACATATAGATTGCTATCTAATATTTGAGGAGTTCTCAATTCATCTCTATTCTCAGAAATTAGTTCTTTTTCATTATTAAATAGTTCTTTTTTCCTCAAAATACTAACAAGTAAGGCTTTGTCTTCTTTGTAAAGAAACTTAATCATGGAAACAAATAAGTTAGACCATGAGTCTTCAATTATTTTCTCATCTTTAATTTCTATACCAGCAGGATTAGTTCCAGTATAATCATATTCTTCATCATCAAGTAAGAAATGCGATTCAGTAGCAATATCTTCAATGTTTGCAACTTTTGGATAAGGCCACAATTGAACAGCAAGTTTTGATAAAACCTTTGCTCTATCATCTATAGCCTTTTCAGTTTTCCAATCTTCAACATTATTAAAATAATGATTTAGAGTTAATCGACTAAAATCCATATGTCCTTTCTTTTCAGAATATAATTTGTTAGACATTTCTGAATTATATGCTGTTAATGTTAGATTGCCTATTCTATGACAATACGATTGATGATAATTTTCATAATCAGCTCTATCCAAATATTTAATCCACTCTTTAGACAACTGTTGAGGCATTACATGTTCAATTGATAATTTACTAAAGTCAATCACTTCTTTGCCTTGCTTATTCATTTCCATCTTTTGCAAAATATAAAAAACATTACGTGAATGATACATATCTCTTGTGATAAATTCTCTAACAAATTCATCATCTTTAGGATAATATGCTTTAGTTGAAATGCCCGCTAATGCACTGGCTACTTTTCTAAATGGATCTTTATAAAAATCTTCACCATGTTTCTTCAGAATATCATTATACAAGGATGCCATAACTTGTGACATACCACCACCAGCCAAGTTACAAACATTTCTTCTTATTAAGTAAGATTCTAGTAATCTTAAGATTTTTGTCAATGAATCGTCACTAATTTTCTTTTTGCCATCTTTATCTGGCGTATTATCAACTAATAACCCAAAAACAAATGGATAGGTTGTAGCAATTTCTAACGAAGTATAGTCTTCTAACGCTTCAAGAAGACATTTAGAATCAGCTTGAGGCTTTAATAAACGATTATAAATTTTTGCCATTTCATAAAAATGTTCCATAAAAACACTTCTTGTAAATCCAGAAGTTCTATAATACTTTTGAAAAGTTGAGTAAGGAACATTTTTAGTACTAGGAGTAACAATTCCGTTTTTTAACGATAAATAATCTCTAACAAATTGAAGGAATTTATTATCTAATAATTGTTCTATTTTCAGCCAATAGTTCTTATATAATGATTCTTGTTCATCAGCCTTGCAATTCATTAACAAAAAATTTCTAATTAAATCTACATCTGTCAACTCTAATCCTGTAGAGTTCAAACTTTCAAATATGACCTGAGGATTATCACTATCATCAAGATAAACTACAACACCTTCAAGTCTTTGCATTGCATTATAAAAGTCTTCAAAAGGGACTTTCATTTTATCAATCATCTTTTTAAACTCATTATAATTCCTTCCGATTGTTGATTCAGGATCTAATTCCTCACCATTCATAAGCTTATTATAATTGTCATTATCAACTTGATTTGGCTTAAGTTTTAATCGCAAAGTAGAATCTTTAGCAAATTTATTAATTAAATAGGTTTCAGTTATTTCGTTTCTTACTTCTTCATATTTATCACCAAATTGTCCTAAATAGTCGTATAAAGCCTTTAACATTAATGTTATTGATGTCAGTCTTTGCTGACCATCAATAAGCGTGAATTGATTATAATTTGTATCCACAAAACGCGTAAACTTACAAACAAAAGCCCCCATAAAATGTTTTCTGTCAGGATGATCTTTATCAGTTGCTAAATCAATTACATCTTCAAAGAGTCTTACACAATCTTTAACTCTCCAGTCATAATTTCTTTGAAACACAGGAATGACAAATTGGCATTTAGTTCCAGATATCAATTCATTCAAAATTTCTTTTTCTTTTGCTTCCATATTTTTACCTCCATCTATAGCATATCAACTATTTTATTCTTATACCACTCATGTGGAGCAATTGAAGAATTATATGCTTCTTCAAAAACAACATATAATTGCTTGTATGTGATTTTCTTAGTAATAATTGTTTTTAATTCAGATGTTTCTAATGGTATTATCTTCATTCCATCAACATATTTAGAATAGTCTTGTGAATCATAATATGGAGTATTTTTCCTTGACCTAAAATCAGAAATAACATTGATATGTAAAAAATTTGTTGCAAACAAGCAATATGATTTCATATTTCTGTATTTTAATAAATGCTGTCCTAAATGTCTAGAAACAGGCTCCATTTCCATTCTTCTCTGATTTGTACTATCTGCTAAAGTTGCTTCCAGTAACATAGTATGTGCAGGATAATCAGATGTAGCTTCATATTCGTAAACAATATCTGCTTCTCCCCCTTGAGCGTGCTCTTTAGGTAATAAATCTGAGTCTAAAGACAATTTTAAGTAATCTAAAACCTTTCCTTTTCTTTCACTAATCTTATACCATGCAAGACCAAGAATATATTCAAAAATAGTAGGAACATCTGCATTGTCTGTTACCATATTTTGTATTTCATCATCGTTTCTTTCTTTGAAGCAATCAAATAAACGTAAAAGATTGCTGTCTGTAAACTTAGTATCAATAAGATGGTTTAGTCTCTCATATCTTTCATCTTCTATTTTTCCCTTGATTTCCTTAATGGTAGTAGCAGTAATGCCAAGTTCTTCGCTAATCTGCTTAACAATTGTTGGCTCATCTATAGCAAAAGCACTATTAATTTTCTCTAGCTCCACATCATCCGTTAAAATATCACTACTTGTATATGCATCTTCATATAAAGAATCTATGACATTCTTAAATATTGCATGTGGAGCTATATCAAGTTTTACTTTTCCATCAATAAAAAGAATGCAGTCAGTTGTCTTAACATATCTTCTATTCAAATCATAATAATCAGACAATGTAGCTTTCGCTTTAAACAAATGCATGATTTCAAAAAATATTTTTTTGAATGAGCAATCATCTTTAACATCATCAAAAGAATTGGATTTCAAACATGACGAAGGATGATTCTTTATCCGAGATGAAGCAACAGTGTTAAAAAGATAATCACGCCACCATATACCAATATTTACCTTTTTTGTAGCTAAATATACATCATATACTTTATTCTTTTTTCCTAAAACATAAACATTGTATAAGGCCTTATATAGTTCAAAATAAGGCTTATCATATGTCCTACTCTTTCTATTCATTCCTACATCCATTAAAACTGATTCTGTAATAGAATTAGCCATAAAATAATCTAGAGCGTTCTTATAATTTTCCTTTTCCATTAATACTTTTAATATAGTTTCATTTACATCAACTGAACCAATGGATAATTTGGAAACTATTTCATCAGTAATTTTAGAGTTAATACATAAAGGAATTAAATACTTAAATTCTTCACTAGATAACTCGCTCACTTTATTTAAAATATATAATAATACAATGAATGGCCTAACATAATCTTCGCATATTAAATTACTAACCTTAAGCATTTGTTTTAAATAAATGTAACTATCTCTATCTATTTGGAAAGAATTATCTCCTTTAAAGTCACCATCATCACATATTTTTAATAAAGATAATCCGGCTGGAGTAATTCTTCTTGACTCGTCAATCACTCCTAAATCAACTAACCCTGACGTTTTCTCCCTTGCATCTTTAGGTTTATTATTAGCATCACCATCAACAAAATTATTTTTCTTCATAAAATCATAATACTTTGTTTGAAGTTCAGCATTTCCAGACCACGACAAAGAAGCATTAGATGGGATATTCCAAAACTCTCTTAGTAATTTGAGTTGTTCTTCTATTGTTTTATTGAATCTTTTTGTTCGAAAGCTAGTCGTTCCTAAACTCCAACAAAAACTTCTATATGGAAATTGTGGCATAATAATACCTCCTAATAATTTACTATTAATACTTCTTCACTTTTCGAAGTCTTATCTTTTGTATGATAATTTGAATTACCATATCCATAATCAAGATTAATAACTCTGTATCTGTGAGCATTATCATTTATCCAGTTGATTAAAATTGTATTTTCCTTACCCTTACTTCTTAGTACATTAGATAAAGCAAAACGAATTCCATTATCAGAAGCATGATCTAAATAATCTAATAAGTCACGCTCCATAGTTTCATTCCATCCATCATTTTCATTATAAGAAGCACATGTTATCAGATAAGGTGGATCAGCATAGATAAAATCAATATTTGCATCTAATTCAAATTGTCTAAAATCTAAATTTGAAAACATTACTTCATGATTTTGAATATAATCTATAAATTCAGTAAGTTTTCTTTTCATTTGTCCATTAAAATCTCTTTTTCCTACTGGCAAATTATACTCGCCTTTAGTATTAAATCGGATTTGGTTGTTAAACGCATAAACTATTAAAACATAGAACATGTAATAATAATATTTGTCTTTCCTTTTTCTTTTATTAAAATCATCTCTAAGTTTATTGAAGTATGGCCTATTATAGGCACCTAATCCTTCACCGCTTTCGCAAGAATAATATTCATATCCATTCTTATTCACATTTGATAATCTATATTTTTTTATAATTCCCTCAATTGCTTTCAAAGAATCATTCTTAGGGTAATTTTTTAAAACGTTAAACAAAGAAATGACCATAGTATTATTATCATTAAAAACTATATTATCCGCTTCGACGTTACAACCCACATTACACCCTCCACAAAAGATATCAACAAATCTATTAATATCATTTGGAAAATGCGGTAATATCTGAGGCAATAATTTATATTTACCTCCTGTATAGTTAAGTGGAGATTCAATCATTTTCTTCATCTCCCCTACAAATACACAAGAATAATCTTTCTTCGTTTCCTTCAATATCTGATTGTCCAGTTGTAAATGCTTTATAATCTTTTGAAAAGGTCATAACTCGTCCCTTTACATTAAGAATTCTAATTATATCTTCATCAGAAATTTTAGCATTTGATCTATCATTGCCTTTCTTAGCCATATTGTTATAGGATAGCAAAATATATCTAGCATTTATATTTTCAATCAAATCTTCAAAAGCTTCTGTTGCACTCTTTGTGCAGTACTTACTCTTTAAATGCTTTCTATCCATTTTTTTTGCTACGCCTTCAACTTCTGGTTTACTCCACCTAGCAACGTTTTCTAATAAGTGATAAGCATCGCAATATTGTCGAGAATTATATGGTGGATCAATATAAACTAAGTCTGCTGTAATATTTCTAACAAGTAAATTAGAATCCATATTAAAACACATATTATTCTGGTTGTTATCATTAGGAACATCAGGATAGCATAATTCTAAATGTTCAGTATACGTAGCATTACGTATATATGCATCGTAATGACCACATGTTTTTGCAATATGGTCCATTGCATAAAGCAAAGAAGTGATTAAAACCGCTCTTTCTCTTTCGTTTATAATTTTCTTTCTATAATTTTTTTCTATATCTTCTCTAACATATCCAATTTTAGAGCAGTCTTCCTTGCTGAAATACGTATCTGAAAAATTATCAGTCATATAGTTTTTTTCAATTTTTGAATAATTGTTGTAACCAGCAATAATTCTCTTAAGTTTTGTTTTGTCCACTTTTTCTGGTGAAAACCAGGCGACATTAGATATATAGTTACTGTATAAAATATCGTTGGTTGTTATTCGCAAGTCCCAGAACGCAGATGAAACGGAACCTGTCCCAGAAAAAATATCAGCAATCGAGTTTACATTTTCACAATAATTATCTACAGTCTCTTTAATAAAAGAAAGCAATTTATATTTATTTCCCAAATATCTTCTATTGTTAATCTTACATTCTTTAACATCCATAGCTCCTAAATCATCAGTATAATTTTCAGATTTCATTCCAGCAGCTATAAACAATTCTCTTAATTTGCGTTTTGCTTTATAAGTAGGCTCATAATGCCCATTTTCCCATCTACTTACACTAACAAAAGCAACACCTAATAAATCAGCTAAATCCTGCTGACTTATAAGTGTCTTTTCTCTATATTCTTTTATCATCATCGCATAGTTCATAGCACTACCTCCAAATGGTAATAAACATTAACACTATTATATCACTTTTAGTTGCATTTTTGTAGTGTTTTAAGATGTTTTTTTCTATTAAGAGCACATATTCATTCCTCATTATTTTTTGTTTTCAAATTTTCAAAGAATTCCTTCACTCTTTCATGCCAATTAGCTAACCTTTCTTCATATCCATCCATTTGATTTAAGTTAGATTCAAATGCCACTTTAAAGTAATCATAGATACTATCTATTTCATTCTTATGCTTTCTTACATAATCTCTAGTATATCTAAATACCTTTTGAACTAATTCAAAATCATATGCTTGTCTAGCACCTTCAAACAATTCTTCAAACTTATAAAGATCAACATCATAGACAGTTATTAGATGATCATCAATTAAACACTTAGTATAATAACAAAGATGAAACGGAACGTTCCTTTTATCATATTTATCCTCTTTATCTTCTTTCTTTTTTTCTTTTCTTTTACTTTTACTTTGTGTACTTATGCGGTCATCAATTGTATTATTGCGTTCATTTTCTTCATTTATGCGTACATTATCTACATTATTGCGTACATTTATTTTTTCAGAATCTTCTTCTACACTACTTTCTTCATCATTATTTTTGTACACATTTATTCTATTTCTGTCAGCATAAACACTTACAGCCTTTTCATCATCTTCAGTAAGAATCCAATAAGTCCTATCACTGTTCTTACGCCTTATAGTTGAAGCCATAAACTGCTTTTGAATTGCTTTAGATGTAATGATATTTTTCTGCAGCATAACAAAGTCGATCATATTCATATCGACCATTTTATTAAGTATTGCCATTAAATCTTCAAACTTAAAATCTACGCTTTTAAATTTTAATCGATACCAGATGTCTTCAGCTAGTGATTCTAGATCAGACTCGACGTAGTATCCATTCTTATAAACAATGCATAAAAAATCTATATAGATGAGGACAGCCTCTGATCCAAAGGTTCTGAATAGTTTTCTTATCTTTGGATCAGATTCAAAATCCACATCTAAAGGAAAGTAATCAAGTCCCAATTTTAGGTGACGAGCCATAAATTTTACCTCCTTTATAAAATGTATTTATTTGCACCAAAACGACAACTTTAGTATAGTTATTTCCTTATTTGGTGCTGTTTTTGTATGTTTGAGATACAAATAACTACTATTATTTACAGTTAGCTATTTGTTGGAATTCTTCCTCTCATATTCCTTTAAATGTTCTTCATTAAATCTTACTTGTTTTCCTATATAGAAGCAGCCTATTTGTTTATTCTTTACCAGTAGTTTTATTGTTCTTATACTTACTTGATACAGTTCTGCAACCTGGGCCAAAGTAAAATACTTTCTTTCCTTCTTTTCTAGTTCTTCTTCATTGAAGTTATCCATTATTCTTACCTCCAGCATATTCTTCTAAAGTTTCCTTAATAAGGTTAATACCAGACTTATAACAATAAGTTCTTAGTTTAGTTACAGTAGCACCAGTCTTATCCAAATACTTATGTTCATCAATTCTAAAGCAACCTTTATCAACATATGCTTGATAAGGTTTATTATCATTATCTAGAATCTTAGCAGCTCTAAGTATTTTAAATACCTCGGCAGTAGCTAGGCCTACACCTAGAATCTTTGGTACATCATACAAATCTTTTAAAACACCTGAATCAAGATTACGTTTTATATAATCTTTCATTTCTTTGGTTTCTTCTAATTCTGCAGCTAGAATAAGATTCTTAGTTTTAAGTTCATGATATTCTTCTAAAAAGGCTACCGCAGTGCTTTCGTTATTTTGAATAAGCTTCACATCGTACCTTCCAAACTTTCTAATCTTAGGAAGTACATCTTCAACAACCCAGGATACAAAGTTTTCAGCTTCAGGCTTTCTAGATTGAAATATTAATCTATAAAGATTAGCTTCACTAATAAAGATTAATTGACCACCCTTTTTAGATGTAGGGTTATCTAGTTTTCTTACACCAGATTCATGAAGCCTCGTTTTAGCATCACTAGGATTTTTAATATCTAGAATCGCACATGCATCCTTTAAGCAAAATAAAGGATTATTCTCTTCATCAAGAGCAGTTCTTAAATTACCGAATGTTTCACTTTTATTAATTGTAATAATTTCTTTTTCCATTTTTATTTTTCCTTTCATGTATTAAGGTCATAAAAGGTCACGTATAAGAATCTCTACTTCTTGACCTTTGGAAGTATCGAATCAACAATAAATTCTGTATTATTTGCTTCACGATTAATGTTATGGAGATATATAGTTGTGGTGTTTATAGACTTATGTCTAAGTAGCGCCTGTACCTCTTGAATCGAACTCCCATTTTTAAGGGCTAAGGTAGCACAGGTATGACGTAAGCTATGTGCAGTATATTTCCTATCATCAAGACCTATTAATGATAAAAGTTCCTTCATGGCGATAGTAACTGCTCGTGGTGTTATCCTTTCATCTTTAGCTGAATTAGAATGTGATAAAAATAAAGCTTCAGCTTCACTATTTCTTTTTATTAGGTATTCATCAATTAAGGATTTAACATTATCTGGTAGTTTTACGTATTCGGCTTTGTCATCACGCCCTTTACCCTGGATATATAAAACATTACACCCATTTACTTTAGTTAAGTCCTCAACATTGGTTCTAGAGATTTCAACAGTTCTAAGTCCTGTTGTAACAATTAATCTAAGGATTACATAATCTCTATAATTCTTAATAGATTTAACACTCCTTCGTTCCGCTTTTTTTAGTAGTCTTTTAACTTGATCGATATCTAGGGCTTCACGTTGAAATGTTGGTGAAATAGTCGCACCTTTTAAATGTCTAGCAACATTAGGATAATAATCCATCTCCTCACACCACACATAAAATCTTCTTAATAAAACCGTATATTTTTGTAGGCTTGCAGATGATACTCTAGCTTCAAGTGCATCTCTATAATTATTAAGATCTCTTTCATTTGGATTAGCGATTGAATTCTCTTTTAGATAATTAAGGTAGGCCCTTAAAACTCCTTCATATGAAATCTTAGTATTTTTCTTAAGCCTATGTGTTGCGAAGAATTCTTCAATTAATTCTTCATGGCTATATTTAGATTCAATCTTTCTTGATATCATTTATCGCCACTTCTTTTCTCGACCATTCTTTTCATCAAATTCATCAAGATATAAGGCTTCTTGATTTACCATATATTCAACTGAAACATTAAAAGCTTTTGCTAGTTGAATAAGTTTTCTGGCATCCATTCTATGACCTCGATATCCATTTTCAATCATGTTATATTCTGATTGAACGATACCAATTTTGTTAGAAACCTTATACTGAGTTAGATTCTCTCTTTCTCGTAGTCTTGCTAGGTAAGTTCTAGGGACCACGACAAAGACTCTCTTCTCTTTGATTAGATTAACTCGCATGTCCATCTTTTCCTCCTCATTATTCTTATTTGGTAGTGACGTGACCAAGCACTCCATACCAAAATTTTATAAGGAGTTAAGATAAAAAATAATTCGCATACTGTGATATTCGTATATTTTTTCACTTTTTCTTTATAAATTATTGCACATAGTTATATTTTTTAGGTTATAATACTTACGTAATGGAGGACATGAATATGAAATTGAAAGATCTTAGTTTGAAAATAGGCTCTCGTTTAAGAGAGATTAGAAAAATGAATAAAATAAAAGTAAAAGCACTATGTGAAGTTTTAGGAGTCACAGCGCCTAGTTATTATGCTTATGAATCTGATGAAACTGATGTAACTGCAAGTGTTCTTATTAAGCTTGCAGACTTTTACCATATGTCTGTAGATGATCTAATTGGTAATAAATTATCTATTAATAGGACAAATGCCACTTCTTTTAAGAATTATGGTGAAGGTGATGATATTTTAGTAATAGACCAAACAAAAGATGATATCTTTATGTATGCAGTTGATGAATTTAATATATGGTATTTCCAAAAGTCATCTGCGTATAACTACAACCATAAAGTTTTAATTAGTGAAAATGGTGAATATTACCCTGCTATCTTGAATTATGATAAAAATGAAAATCTCTATATTATACTAGATTTAAGGTACAACTTTACAAGAATCATGAAACCTCAAGCGTTTAAAGATACAATACTTGTCCATGGCTTCTATTGCGGAGCAATAAAAAAGGAAATCACTATCGACAACTTTTTATAGTGAATTAATTTTTATATTTTTCTAACGAATATCACACTATGCGAATTATCAGCGTAGTGTTTTTTTTATAAACTATATACGGATTAGCGATTGGAAGCTCCTCTTCATCTCTGAAGGAGGACCAATGCAAAATGAAAATTTTAACAAGTGGCTTGAACATAAAGTAATGCTTGATTCTATGTTAAAAAATGGCCTCATCACTCAATATCTCTATGAAGTTATGTCTGTTTATATTAGAAAAAAACTAGGTCTTCCTGTTGTTGAAATAGGATAAGAACTAGTAGCACTAATTACTTGATATAAAGAGGCTTTAGAGTGATATATATGTATGCCAAAGGAGGATTATTAAGCATGGAAGAAACTACTAGAATAGTTATTAAAAAAGCCGCTAAAGTTAAACCTGTTATAGATTTAGAAACAGGTAAGAAAATACTAAAGCGTGTATGCGCTTACGCTAGAGTATCTACTGATTTTGAAGATCAAAAGAACTCTTATGATGCACAATTAAGAGAATACACTGAACGAATCACCAAAAACCCTGATTGGGAATTCGTAAAGATGTATTCAGATGAAGGAATCACTGGTACGTGTTTATCCAAACGCGAAGGATTTCAAGAAATGATTGATGATGCCATGGCTGGTAAAATCGATTTAATATTAGTTAAATCAGTATCTAGATTTGCTAGAAACACTGTTGACTGCTTACAGACTATTAGAGATCTAAGAGCCAAGCAGGTTGATGTATTCTTTGATAAAGAAAACATTTCAATATTCGATCCTGGTGTTGAATTAATGCTTACGATTCACGCTTCTTTTGCTCAGGAAGAATCAAAGTCAATATCAGAAAACGTCAAATGGGGTGTTAGAAAAAGAATGGCCAAAGGTGATAGGCGCATGTATACCAAAACTACCCTAGGTTATGACGAAGTTGATGGTAAGATTATAGTTAATAAAGAAGGTGCTAAGGTTATTCAAAAAATATACGATATGTATCTTGAAGGTAATTCAATGAGAGATATCGCTAAGTACCTTAATAATAAAAAGATACCAAAGAAAGGTTCTGAAGAAGATTGGAAGATAGCAGACATCATGAGAATCTTAGGTAATGAAAAATACATCGGCGATTTTGTAATGCAAAAGACAGTAGTTGTAGACTTCTTAACTCATAAAGCAGTTAAAAATGATGGAGTCGTTGAACAATACATAGTTCCTAATCATCATGAAGCTATTATTTCAAAACCTGTATTTGAGGCAGTACAAGCTATGAGAAGTGAAAACAAAAAGTTCACTGGTGGAATGCTATTTGAACCAATTAACAAATTAACTTCTATTCTCTACTGCTCTTCTTGTTTAAGGCCAATGAGATATGGGGATGTTAAACCTTTTTATGATAGAAAGCGTGAATTCTTAACCTGCAGGGCCACATACCGAACTGATAAAGTTAAAAACGTATCCTGCGACATTCATTCAACATTAGAATTCAACATGGCCCAAGCCGCTGCATTTGAGGTAGTAAATAAGTTCTTATCTAAAGATAAGGAGGTATTTGAAAACATCAAAGAAGCTTATGATTACGCTATTGAAAAGGCACACTTAGATCTAATTGAATACAAGAACGCTGCAGTTGAAATAAACGAGAGAATGGAAATGCTTATTAAACTTGCTACTTCTTCTGATGATATTTATAAATATAAGGATGAATATGAAGAGCTTGATAAAAAACTAGATGCCACTAATAAAAAGATAGAAATGATTAAAAAAGATATCGCCAAGTCTGCAAAGCAATACTTCGGTGTTCAAGCATTAAACAAATTCTATCAAGATAAAGCTATAACTTATTCAGTTTTAAAGACAGTTATAAAAGCAGCATTTAGATTAAAGGATAATTCCATTAGATTTGTATTATCTGATGAGCCATTAACCATTAATCGTGAGTTATTTAATAAAGTAATGGAACTTGAACCAATCTACACTTCTTCTGTTTCAGGTGATAGAAAGAAAGAATTACACTTTGATGTTGTAAGAATTGGAGGTTAGGCTATGGAATTTGAGACACTTCATAAAAGAATACCAGGACAAAAACTAAAGGTTGCAGCATATGGTCGTATTTCAACTGATAAAGAATCAAGTGAGCCTTCTTTACAAGAACAGATTTCATTCTATGTTGAAGCTATTATTGAAAATCCTAACTGGGAATTTGCTGGAATGTTCTATGATGATGGTATATCAGGTACGTCTATAGAAAAAAGGCCTGGTTTCAATAAGATGATTGAATATGCTAGAGCTGGATTAATTGATATTATTTTAGTTAAATCAATATCAAGATTTGCTAGAAATGTTGTTGAACTATTAACCATAAAAAGAGAGCTTGCTTCAAAAGGTATTGAGATTTACTTTGAACAGCAAAAAATATCATCATTGAATCCTAGTTGTGATTTTGCTCTTACCCTATACGCTCAAATTGCTGAATCCGAAGCTTTATCAGTTTCAAAAAATGTTAAATGGCGTGTAGATAAAAACATGCGTGAAGGTCGATATTATCTTCCGGTAAATCAAATGCTAGGTTATAGATACGACAATGACGGTAATATAATTATTCATGAAGATGAAGCTAAGTGGATTAGAGAAATATATAAAAGGTATGCCTCTGGTGAAGGTACTACTTCTATATCTGAATGGTTAAATTCTAATGGAATTAAAACAGCTTCAGGAACGGAATGGAATCCTAAAAAAATACGTAATGTTCTAAAAAATGAAAAATACGTAGGTGATGTTTTATTTCAAAAGACTTATGTTGATGATCCATTGAGACATAAATTTGTACATAACCATGGCCAAAGAGACCAATTTTTAGTTAAGAATGCGCATCCTAAAATAATTGATAGAGTTACGTGGGATAAAGTTCAAAAAAGAATTAATGCATTAGCAAAGCAATACAATATTAAAACATATGATGATGGTACTTTTACTGAAGATACATTTCATAGAATCGCATACACTCAATTTATCAAATGCCCTTATTGCGGTTCATACTATCAGCATAAAATAAATCACTATAACGGCAAGCCAACAAGATTTATGATTTGTGCTTCAAATAGAGATAAAAAGAAATGCCAATCCCAAGCTTATAAGGTTGTTGAACTAAATAGAATATTAGCAAAGCTAACAACCAACCTAAAAGCGGATATACCAGGCCTTAAAAAGGCATTAATTGCTTCTTTCAAGTTAAACGATGAAGATTACCTTAAACAGCAAATAAACGATTTAACGGAAGAAATTAACACAATAAGCAGAAAATACAGAGCCAACAATTCTTCTGATAATAAATTTATAAGAAGCACTGCTCCTAGCTTTATGAAAAAAGCCATAGAATTAGCAATGGCCAAAAACGAATTAGTATTAAGATTATCATCGGAACTTAATCCTGAATCAAAGGTTAAAAAGTTATTAGAAGTTTTAGAAGAGTTGCCTGAAGATGAAACACAAGTTGAAGATTCCAGATTCAAAGAATTCTTCTCTAATTGTGTAATCGTCAATCAAGAACTAATCTACTTTGTTATAGGCAAGCCTTTAGGATATGTATCTACTGATCCAAAATTAATTTATGAGGCAGAGCATGAATACATAATTAGAAAAACAACCTTTAAAACTAAATATGGAGTATACATTAACAAATAAAAAAATACCTTAAGTTTCTAAAAAATAGATTCTTAAGGTTTTTCTTTGCTTATATATACTTAAAAAAGTTCAAATCCGCGGGAAGGGTCCCGCTGGATTGAACTATTAAATTAACGATAAAAACTATTATTTTTATATGTTTAAGTGTTTAAACCAATTGTTTTATAAAGCTAAATCACTAAAATATGCTTATATTAGCCTAAATATAAAGAAAAACACCATCATTCCAAAGAATAATGGTGAGTATCTTTCTAATGGAGCAAGTAACGGGATTCGAACCCGTATCTTCGCGTTGGCAACGCGACATAATAGCCCTTATACTATACCTGCAAGTATTATCATTATACTATAATCCCTTTAAAATTGCAAGTAGAATCTTAAAACTCTTTAGAATAGACAATCTCGAAATTGCCTTTATTATTAACTGAAAGTTCAATTTTTTTAAGCCTAACTTTAAAAGGTCGAAAGTTTTCTGTTAGATTATTCATAATAATTTGCGCAGCAGGTCCCTTATATAAAGTAATATGAGGTTTCCACTCATCTTCTGTTGTATAAAACTCAGCTAGATCTTTAAACTTTTCTGTATAATCACGATAAAACTTTAATAGTTCACTTGAAAAATCAGGAAAACAAACAACAGTTTCTAACGTTAAATATTCCAAACGATTAACTTTTAAAACAATCTCTAAACCTTGTCTTGTTTTCATAAACTCATCAGTGTGTCTAATTAACTTTTTTAAATTAATCTTGGGATAATGAACTAAAGTAAGATGTGGTTTAGAAAGAAGGTCGTATACGGGAAAACTATCTTTTACAACCTCTTTTAAGTAATCTTCAGTTTCACTTCCAAAATTAAGAATTACAAATACATCCTTACCCATCTTATCACCTTTAGTATATTACTATAAATAGAGGA